>Ga0315279_10002038_pt1 | contig 31579 bp, 43 predicted proteins | sample YL17G06_20_MG_FD_203694 | JGI IMG/M metagenome (GOLD analysis project Ga0315279, IMG submission 203694) | Sediment microbial communities from Yellowstone Lake, YNP, Wyoming, USA - YL17G06_20 | ecosystem: Environmental > Aquatic > Freshwater > Lake > Sediment | place: USA: Wyoming | collected...
GAATCGACCATCGAGGAGCTGAATGTCATCGACAGCAAGCTTTTCGGCGTCGGCCCCAAGCTGGTTTTTGCACTGAAAAGTTAAACTCGAACAGCCTGTTTTGCGTTGCGAATTAACCGAGTTCTGAACCTCTGGGCGAAAATTTTCGAGACAATGAGCGCATTTCATCTTCGGTTCCAGCGAATAGGGTGGAGTGTAACATAAAAAGATGTCCACAGGCGCGCGCTTGCGCAATCCTGTCCGTCTGCCTTGAAGGTTTTGTGGTAACGTAGCGGGAAAAAGGAGGTGTGATATGCAAGACAATCCGATTTGCCCAGGAATTCACCCTGGGTGCTGCGGACGAGTGGGAACCGATGGAATGGGAATTAGGGTCCTTCCGGTCGAGGTAGAGGGTTCGCGGGTGCAGCAGATTTTGGTGGTCTTTTGTAAGGAATGTGGTCGGATACATGGAATGGTGGAGGATCTTGGAACGTTACGTTAAGAGAATTGTCCACAGGGCGGGGCATTGACAGGATATGCCGGAGGAGTACGCTGGAGGTATGCCGGTTCACCCATATGAAGCCAAGCGACGGGGTAAGCTTGTAAGGAGGGCCAAAAAGCTATATGCGCAGGGATTGACTACGCGCGAGGTCGGTGCTCTTGTAGGAAAAAGCCACGAGTGGGTGGCCCGATTATTCCGCAATAAGTTATCCACACCCCCACCTATTGACAGAAGTTGACGGCTTGATAGACTGAACCCAAAGGCCGCAGCAACCTAAATCACCAATCCAACTAACAATGGAATTGTCAATTCACGATGTGACGGGGGTGCAGGTAAATAACATCGGCAAAAATGAGAGGTCCGACGGTAGTTTCTATGCCGTTCGCAGTTTCGTGTTTGAGGCAAACGGCCGTGAAGCGTTTGAGGTGACGTGTTTCACGGGGGATTTCGGGACGCAGGAGAAGGCGGATGACTGTTTGTCCTTGACGGTTCAGAAGAAAGAAAAAATCTGACATGCTTCGTAACCTCTTCCAACAGAAAATCGCGCACGAGGGCGATGTGTACTGGGAGGAGTATCGGAATCGTCCGTGGTTCGATGCCGTAGTGGGCGCGGTTTTCATCGGAGCCGTTATCTGTATCCTCGGACTGATTGGCACCGTCGCAGATAAGATAATCCCTTGAGAGCTAGTCCGCCCTCTAGCTAGTCAGCAGGGCAAGAGAGTGGTTCTTTGAAAGCTGGTATAACGGTTTCCTAAATAGACATAGCGGCGCGACCCCACCGTCCGAGGGGGTGGCAGTAGAAAGGCATATCGCTTTTCTCTTGCCACTCCCGAAGCGAGCTAGCTCACGGAACGGGCAATCAGCGCATGAAGTACCGCAACAAGTAGAGGAAACCATCGCGGACGACACCGTCGAAACAACGCGTCAATGTTCGGCAAGACGGCCGTACCACAAAACTTGCGAGGTGGCTTATGGGAATCCTCGCTACCAGCCCTCAAAGAATCACTCACTAGGCCCCGCAGGGCAAAGGTCGAAAGAAAATTAGGACAATGAGAAAAATCAAAGCATTTATCAGGGACTGGCTCTTCGTAATCCTGAATATGGGTAAGTGTCCGATATGTGGCACTCGCCTTCACAAAAACGCGCTCGGATTCCATAACTGCGGTAAATGCTTTTCGAGGGTAGTATCCCAACTTCTCGGAGAGAATCTAAGCGACTGGTAAATCCCTTGAGAGCGTCCGCCCTCGCGCGAGAAAGGGCAGTGGTTCGCTGATGGGGGAAATGACGCAGATAATATCTGCTAAACAGTTGGTAACTTATCTCTATCGGGCGGCATCGCAAGGCCAGCGACCGCGTTCAACAGGAGGTAGCACCTTCTCACTTCGATAGATTTTCCCCACCAGCGAATCACTCACTAGGCCCCGCAGGGCAAAGGTCGAAAGACAATCAACAAAAACAATGTTGCTTTCAAAGAGAATAGACAGGGAATTGTTCGGAAAACACGATGGTTTTCGCAACAAAGCCGTGCTGCTCCGAACTATGACGCACCCAGACGGAACGGAAATCAAGTGGCGCGGCGATGACGGTTTGATTTTCACCCTGTTCTGGAGGATACAGAAATTGGAGAGCGAGGTGGAAGAACTGAAGAGAATCAAATCGAAATAAATCCTTGAGAGTGTCCGCCCTCGCGTGAGAAAGGGCAGTGGTTCGCTGATGGGGGATAGATTGTGTGTGAGTAGGCCGAACCGTTAGCAGGAAAAGCGGTCAACGAATAATAAGTCCGTCAGGAGCGTACGGGTTAAAGCTCCACAAAATCAACCCGACACACGAAAAACTGCGTCCCCACCAGCGAATCACTCACTAGGCCCCGCCTCCTAGTCAAGCGCGGGAGATCATTAACCAAGTCGAAAATCACTAAGGGGTACATTCGGAGAGAGGGGACTTGCCGTACCGCTTCTCCCCTCTCCGAATCCAAATCAATCAAAATGACCGACAAAGTTAGAGAGGTAAAAAAGCTGGCAAAGCAGATGAGCGCGAAAGAAATATGCGCCGCACTTATGGAGTTTATTTTCCTATTGCGGGAAGCCGACCACAGAGAAACCTTGTCGCGGCTTTTCAAGGAAAAGAAATAAACCAATGACCGACGAAATCGGAATGGCCTGCCCGGAATGCGGCAGGGAAAGAGATTGCGAGGAAGATTGCCCGAAGCGCCGAGAGGGGTATGGATGGGGTGAACCCACGGGGGAGATGACGGACAACGAATTCTTCGAGCAGGAGGCGGATCGGCAGGCTAGAAGTTTGGAAAGGAGGAAATAGTCGAAAACCAAAATAATTAACTACCAAAATGAGGTCAAAATCGCTTAACGGCATTCTCAAAGAGCCGTCGGTTGTCTTCAATGAGGCGGCGCACACCTACACGAATGGAAAGGGTGAGCTGTACACGGGCTGCACGACCATCAGCGAGGCGTGGGACAAGAGTTTTTTCCTCGGCCCGTGGTACGCGAAGGAGGCAATCGAGGCGGTGAAAGCGAAACTTGGAGAGATTGCCCTGCTCATCAAAGGGAACGGCGATCCGAGGAAGACGCCGAAGCTCGCGGAATTGCTCGACGAGTGCAAGGGCGCGGCCAAGCACAAATCGGAGAAGGCGAAGGATGACGGCACGGCGGCACACGAGTGGATTGAATCGGCAATCGCAAAGAAGATAGACCCGAAGCTCGTAAGGTTGCCGATGCCAAAGAGCGTCGAGGCAAAGGCGGCGGTGCGAGCGTTCGCGGGATGGGCCAAGGGCAAGGATATCCGGTGGCTAGCGACGGAGGAAGTGGTGTCGTCCGGCGAGCACAAGATCGGCGGGAAGCTGGACGCGCTGGCTTCGATTGACGGGATTATCTTCCTCACTGACGTGAAAACCTCGTCACAGCTTTCGCCGTCCTACCTGCTCCAGTGTGCGGGGTACGACATTATGCTGCGCGAAATGGGGTTGACAGTTGCGGGATACCTAATCCTGCGCTGTCCGAAGGATGGGAGCGCGGCGGAGACGCTGACCATAACGAACGGGGAGGATATGAAGTTCTTCCGCGAGACGTTTCTGAAGCAGCGCGAGGCACACCGCTTCTATGTCTATATGCAGTCGAAGTTCAAAGAGAACGGAAAGATGAGAGTTGATAAAAAGGTCGAAAATCACGACACACTCTAATGGGAGAAGTAGCAAAGAAAATTTTTGAGAGCGCAGCGGCGGCGGGAAAGACGCAGAAGCCGTGGTTGCAGCTCGGGCCGAAAGACGCGAGCGGCGTATCGAGGCCGAACGGCCCGCACGAGATTTCGATTCTGTCCGAGAAGCGCGGAACGGGAACCGACCCGTTCACCAAACAACCGCGCGAGGAATTGCAGATGGTAGTCGAGGAGAAGGGCGTGGAGAAAATGTGGAACGTCCCCACCCACGACAAAGACGGCAACCTGCATTACCTCGTCGCCCGCCTCGCGGAGACCGAACTTCACGAGAAGCTCATCGTCGAGATGAAGAAGAACGGGCCGAAGTCGTACATTGACGTGCAAAGGTCGGCAAGTGAACCGTCGGTACAAGTCGATGGGGGAGATAGCCCGGCAACTGTTGAAGGAAGCGAGGCAGACGAAGCGTTCCCGGATTTTTAGCAGTCGGGTGTTTCCGTCAAAGTCGCGCGAGGGTGTCGTCTACGAAGCGGCCGTGTACTTCGGCGGCGCCCTCGAACGGCCGAACGTCGGGTGCTCCTGCGAGCGGTTCCGGCTCACCTCGGATCACTGGTGCTCGCACGTCGAGGCGCTATGGAACGATATGAACGGCGCGGAGCGGGCGATGGCCGTTCACCACGACGAAATCTATCAACGAATGGGCTGGCATGACACACGCACTTCAACTGAATAGCTTGGTCGAGAACATCGAGGAGCTTGTGATAGCGACCAAGCAGAATGTCGGACTGTCGCTCCTCGAAATGCGGTGGACGGTCGGGTGGATGGTTGCAAGGCACCCCGCATACTCCAAGCACCGCAGTCAAGTTTTGCAAGCCCTTGCAAAACTCCTCGCGGAACGCTTCGGGCGCGGGTGGAGCGAGCGGACGCTGTACTACTGCGTCGAGTTCTACGAGAAGTACCCCCAAAAGACCTTCCTCGAAGCTCTCGGCGGCGTGAAGGAGGACGGGGTTGTCCCACAGTGGTACAAGATTGTCCGCTCGCTGCCGAGCGGGAAGCGGGAGGAGGAGACGAGCGAGGAGAAGTGCCGGCACTGCCCGCTGCATTGCGGAAAATCATAACCATGAAAACCATCATCATCACCATTCAAGTCCCGGACGAGCTCGCAGGAGGCACGAAGGCGGTCGTCGGCCGCGAGCTGTTGCGGACCGACCTGCCGAGGGTTGCGGTGCCGGCGGCCGCCGGACCGAAACAACGAGTGTGCAGCCAATGCGGCAAACCGGGACACCGGAGGGATACATGCGGCAGGACCGCGGGGGATGGTGAACCGAGGATAAAAACGAACGAGGAATGCGCGAACTGCGGGAAGCGCGGCCACGAATGGAAAGAGTGCCCGGAAAAATAAACCCATGAAAACAGCAATCTACATCGAGGACGGCATAGTGCAGCTTGTCATCACGCCCGAGTCGAAGTTTGAGAAGAACGCTCTGCGGAGCTTCGAGGAAAATCCGCTGTCGGTCAAAATTTTCGACGGCGCGTTCTACGACTGCCGTGGTGGGTGGACGAGGCAGAGTACCCACTACCCTATGATGGGAACGTTCACGGCCGACAGCGGGGATAGGTCACTGATTCTACGGATAGAGGAACCGCCGAAAAACCAATGAGCGACGACCAAAACATCAGCAACACCGCCTGTATCCGTTGCGGGAAAATCCTCACGATAAAGTCGTGGGACGGGGGACTGTTGCCGTCGCAACCAGTGTTGCGCTGCGAACATTGCGGCTGCGACCTACGGCTCGTGATTACGAAGGAAAACGGGCGCGTGTTTCTGAAAATCCCCGAGGAATTGGCCGGTTACTATCTGCCGAAAATTGTACTGCAATGACCCCCGCCGAAAAAAATCTGATACGGGAAATCATCGAGGCCCTACCGGAACGGAAACCCACGGGCGGTTTCTATCCGGATGCAGGGTGGCAGAGAGAGGAGGAAGGGCGCAAGGGCTTCAACGATTGTCTCTTTAGGGTCCGCAAGATTCTATTCTCGCGTCTCAAAAAGAAATGACCCCCTCCGACCACAACGCGCAGCCGACCAACTGTTCCTACTGCGGTGCATCGCTGAAGAGTTACTGGCATCGCCTCACGCCCGGCCTTGTCTCGGTTCTCATCGAAGCGATAAAGTTCGTCCACGAGCACAATAAGAACCGCTTCCACCTTCAGCGCGACCTGAACCTTACCAAGACCCAGTACAACAACGCGCAGAAGCTCCGCTACCATGGTCTCATCGCGCATGCGGAGAAGGACAATCCCAAGAGCGGATTTTGGCTCATCACGGCGCGAGGGGGACAATTCCTTCGGGGAGAGATCGTCGTCCCGGCGGCGGTCAGAACCTTCCGAAACGAGGTGCAGGAGCACTCCCAAGTTCTAGTCCACATCAACGAGTTCCGTGACAAGGTTCCCTACTTCGAGAGCAGTTTCGCGGCTCGGATCGAAAGGCCGGAGCCGGGGAGAATCCCGCAGGGGGTGTTGTGCTGAAGCTGGGGATAAGCCAGGGAAAAAACTGGACTCGCTGGGGACGGCGAAAAGCAAGCACGAGAAAGCATCCGGCGGCCGCCCCCAGAACTGTCCCCGACTTATCGTGAGTAATACCCAAGTTAGGAACAGGCCGGAAGTAGGAGAAATGAGGCTTCCGGCCCGAGACCCCAAGAAAACGGCGAATCCCCAGTAACAACAAGATTCTATAACCCATAAAAAGATGCAGTTACAGAAGGCAATCGAGCGACCGGGATTGCTTTGTTCAGCGACGCTCGCCGAGATCAAAAAGGAGAGGAAACAACTTACGGCGATCTCGCTATTCACGGGCTGTGGCGGCGCGGCGTTGGGGATTCGGCAGGCGGGTTTTGAAATCCGCGTGATGGTCGAATGGGATAAGAACGTTTGCAAGACACTCTGGGCAAACTGGACGATGGAAGGCTTGAAGAATATGCACACCGGCTATCAGATGGCGAACGCCGAGCGGAAAAAGAAAGGCCTGAAGATGATACTGCCGCATTGGTACCAGAAGCGTGAGCCGGCGATCCTCCAGGCCGACATCACGAAAACGAGCACTGCGGAAATCCTCGCGGCCGGCGGATTGCAGGTGGGCGAAGCGTCATTGCTTGAAGGTGGGTTCCCATGCCAAGGTTTTTCAACGGCCGGCGCGCGAATAATTAACGACCCGCGCAACAAGCTGTACAAGGAGTGCGTGCGCGTGATCCGGGAAGCGTTGCCGAGAATATTCTTCCTTGAGAATGTGCCGGGGCTGGTTTCGATGGCCAAGGGCAGAATCATCCGCCAGATCGTCAAGGATCTCGCCGGCTGCGGCTATAACATCAGCTGGGATATTCTCGACGCCTGCGATTATGGTGTTCCCCAGCACCGCAAGCGGGTGTTCATCAATGGATTGCGGAAAGATGTGGCCATATTTCGAAAGAACGGCAGGATGGAGTTGCACATGGGTGCGTGTCCCGGCACGGAACATCACCCGGACTGGTTCCTCAAAAAGTACCCAGCATGAAGCAGACCATCAAACTCAACCGCGATACCGAGATCGACCTCCCGAAGCTCATCGACAGCCGGCTTTTGGTGCAGGCCAACAGCGGGGGAGGGAAGTCGTGGCTCCTCCGGCGAATCCTCGAACAGTCGCACGGCAAGGTGCAGCAGATCGTCCTTGATCCCGAAGGCGAGTTTGCGACGCTCCGCGAGAAATACGATTACCTGCTCGCCGGCAAGGGCGGGGATGTCCCGGCCGAACCTAGGAGCGCCGCGATGCTCGCGCACAAGTTGCTCGAACTCGGCGTGTCGGCCATCATTGATCTCTACGAGCTTCGAGCGCAGGAGCGCAAGGCGTTTGTGCGATTGTTTCTCGACGCGATGGTGGACGCTCCGAAGGATCTGTGGCATCCCGTGATGGTGGTGCTCGATGAAGCTCACGTTTTTGCTCCAGAGAAGGATGTAAGCGAGGCATCGTCGGCGGTCAAGGATCTCGCTACGCGTGGCCGGAAGCGCGGCTATTGCGCGGTCTTGGCTACGCAGCGCATCTCAAAGCTCGCGAAGGACGCGGCCGCCGAGTGCAACAACAAACTCATCGGGCGTTCGAGCATCGACATAGACATGAAGCGCGCCGCGTACGAGCTGGGCTTCACGACGCACGAGCAACTGCTTTCCCTGCGTTCGTTGAAACCCGGCGAGTTCTTTGCCTTTGGGCCGGCGCTCTCCGACGAAGTGAAAAAGGTCATGGTCGGCGACGTGCAGACGACGCACCCGAAGGCCGGAGCACGGATAGCCACGAAAGTGGTGCCGCCGACGGACAAGATTAAGGCCGCTCTAAAGAAACTGACCGACCTTCCCCAGGAAGCGGAGAAGGAACTGCGGACATCAGCCGAACTCCGGCAAGAGGTTGCAACCTTGCGGCGAGAGCTCACCATCGCCAAGCGCGCGCCGGGCGCGCCTTCGGTGAGAATCGAGCGCATCGAAGTCCCGACCGTCGGCAAACGAGCGCTGAAGGGATTGGAGGAAGCAACGGTAAAAGGAAGGGCTGCGGTCAAAGCGGTGAAGGAGTACGCTGCGGTCATCGATACGAGTGTTTCTAAATTGTCCGCCGAGCTTGCGAAGGTGGCGGCCCGTCGCGTCGTTCCGCGCCCGTTCGCCCAGCCAGTTCAGACAAGTAGAGAGGTTGTTGCGCGGCCAGCGCCGACATTCCGCGATCCCGATGCGGAGCCACTCATGGGTCCGGAACAGCGCATTCTTGATGCCATCGCATGGATGGAAACCATCGGTATCGTCGAATCTGAGCAGGTTGGCGTTGCGTTCCTCGCTGGCTATACTTACGGCGGCGGGGCATTCAATAATCCGAAGGGCAAACTCCGTTCACGAGGGCTGGTTGATTACCGGGACAACCGGATTGTCCTGACCGAGGAAGGAAGGAAACTGGCCAAAATCCCGGAGGCACCCTTGAACACCGAAGAATTACACAACGCGGTTCTCGCGCGGCTGCCCGGCCCCGAAAAGAAACTCCTCAAGGAATTGCTCGCGGTCTATCCGCAAGACCTCTCGAACGAGGAACTCGCCGAGAGAAGCGGCTACATGTCCAACGGCGGCGCCTTCAACAACCCCAAGGGACGACTGCGGACGCTCGGGTTGGTCGAGTACCCGACGGCGCGCAGGATAAAGGCCCGGTCGTTGCTATTCCTCGAATAACCCCACTCCCTAACATGACCGACATACAAAAGAGTTTTACCGGACACCCGTGCCTTTGTACCGCCTGCCTACAAGCCCGTGATTCCGAAATAGCCAGAGTTCGAGCTGAAGCCCGCGCCTCCGGCATAAAGGAAACCAAAAAAGCGTTCGGCGGCTGTACCGAGTGCTACGGAAAGGGTTATGCCACTGTCCGCTACGGCAAGCAGGGCTTTGAGGACTTTGGTGGCGAGGGATTTATCATCGCCCCGACAACCCACATTCACTTCTGTTTGTGCGACCGAGGAAAGCAACTCAAGGTATATTTCAGCGAAGCCCATGCCTCCGGCCGAGCCGAGTTCAAGGAGGAGGCGATAAAGATTGGTGAGCAGATGCGGAGCCGTCTTATGAACCGGAAAACGCCGGAATATCCACTACGAAAGATGTGGTGCGATATTCTCTCTGACTACCAGCGTCGCCTCCGCTCCCTCCCCTAACAACTAACCTATATGAGCAAGAACCAGAAGAAGAAAACCATCTACCTGCTCGACCATCGTTTGAAATGGCGGGCGTTCAAAAAACTGCACGACAAAATCGTGCGGGATTCTGGGCCGTCGCCTAAGAATATGGACAAGGTATTATGGCAGATGATGAGGGACAGGCGGATTGTATGCTGGTTCGGAAAGGATTTGCCGGACGACATGGGCATCGGCCTCAAGATCCCGAAGGGATACGAGGTAAAATTGATAACAAAGAAATGAAACGCGGCGGCTACCTCAAAAGAAAATCCGGCCTGCGATCAAAGGGTCAAACCCTGACGGCGTTGTGCAAGGATAGGATACAGGGCTTGTTACACGAGATAGTTATCGCCCGTGACGGTGGTTGTGTGCTTCGTTTCTTCCCACATATTGCCGGAAAATGTTTCAATGCGGTGCGGACTAAGGACGGCCACCTTGTACTCCAGGCCGACCACCTCAACGGCCGCCAGTACAGCGTATCCTATGCCGACAGCCGCGATGTCGTCTGCGGTTGCTCCGGGCATCACCTGAGGTGGAAACCGAGGAACCCCGTCGCCTATGTCACGCTGGTAAAACAGTATATCCTCAGAACACCTGATGGCCCAGCGTGGTGGGCAAAAGTCGAGGAGTTTCTGCATGACCGCGCCATTCACAGGATGTCCCTTTGGGATTGGCAAAAGGCCGAACTCGCCTTGCAACAGGAACTGCGAAACCTCCGTGAAAAAGCCGCCTAGCTTCATCACCACCAGCCGCAACGCGGCCCGAGAGTTCGCCCGGATTGGCTACCAAGTGGAGCAGCAGGGCGACGACTACGCTGGCTATTGCTGGAAAATTACTCCCAAGCGGCGGCTTGCCAAAGGTCGGAGAAAGGGTAGAATGACGTAAAAAGGATGTCCCGCAAATTCGACCGAAGGCAGCGGATCGAACAGAGGGCGCGCGAGCTACTCGTCAATCCCTACGTCGCCGCGCAAATTCTCACTCATCTATTGCGGCCGAAGCCCCGCTGGATTCCGAACATCGTATGGCGGGGATTGCAGAACATTGTACTTCAATGAAGAAGAAGCACGCCGGCGGCAGGCCGACCAAGTACAAGCCGAGATATTGCGAGGCGCTGATTAAGTTCTTTGCCGCCCGGAAATCCAAGCGGGTACTCAAGGCCCATATCACGGGCAAGAACGACTACGAGAAGGATGAGTACGAAACCGTTCCAAACGAGCTTCCCACATTCGCAAAGTTCGCCCGGAAGATCGGCGTGAACGGCGACACCATCGTCGAGTGGGCCAAAAAGTATAAGGAGTTTTCCGCCGCCTATAACGTGGCCAAGGAGCTTCAAAAGGAATTTCTGGTAGACAACGGCCTTGCAGGGCTCTACCCGCCGGCATCCTTCATTTTCACCGCCAAGAACGTGACCGATATGCGCGATAAGCAGGAGGTCGAAGTGACCGGGAAGAAGCTCATCGTCCTGGACGATGAAGGAGCAAATCGAAAAGGTTAAGTTTTCCGACCTCGTCCGCTGGACGGCGAAGCAGAAAGACGCCGACCGCGCCGTTCGCGATTTCAAATACATCCTCTACGGCGGCGCGATGGGCGGCGGCAAATCCTACTGGCTCCGGTGGGAGCTGGTCAAGTTGCTGCTGTACTACCACGCGAAGTACGGATTGACCGGCGTCACCGTCGGCTTGTTCTGCGAAGATTACCCGGCTCTGAAAGACCGGCAACTGAAGAAGATCAGCGCGGAGTTCCCCGAGTGGCTCGGGACCAGGCACGCGGATGACAAAGACCACGGAAACTGTTTCATTCTCAACCCCGAGTACGGCTCGGGGGTTCTCGCCTTCCGCAACCTCGACGACACCTCGAAATATCAATCGGCGGAATTTGCCGCGATCGGCGTGGACGAACTCACCAAGAACTCCGAGGACGTCTTCGAGGATCTTCGAAACCGGCTGCGATGGCCCGGCATCACCGATGTCAAATTTCTTGGTGCCACGAATCCGGGCGGCATCGGCCACGCGTGGGTGAAGAAATACTGGCTCGACCGCGAATTTCCGCCGAACGAAAAAGAGAGCGGGCTGTTCGTCTACATTCCGGCGAAAGCCAAAGACAATCCGCACCTCGACCCCGTCTACCTCCAGCAGCTCGAAAGTTTGCCCGAGGAGAAGCGCAAGGCATACCTCGAAGGCGACTGGAATATCTTCAAGGGGCAATACTTCACGGAGTGGCGCAATGAGATCCATACGTGCGCGCCGTTCAAACTTCCCGAGAATTGGGAGCGGTTCGTCTCAATTGACTACGGCTATGCCAAGCCGTCGGCGGTCTATTGGTGGGCATCGGACTACGACGGGAATCTGTACGCCTACCGTGAGCTGTACGAGACCGAACTGACATTCAAAGACCTCGCACGGAAGGTTCTCTCCATGACGCCGACGAAGGAGGACGTGCGGTACTGGGTTGCCGATCCCGCGATCTGGGCCAAGGGGAACGAGCGCGAGGGTGAGCCGGTGAAGATGTCCGGCGCCGAGCTCATGTACGAGGCCGCGGTGGAACTGAAGCGCAGCATCCAGCTGATTCCCGGCAACAACGACCGGCTGACAGGCTGGGGCATATTCCGGGAGTACCTGAAACCCATCGTGGTTGAAGGCAAGAAAACGGCCCGAATCAAGTATTTTACGATCTGCCCGAACGCTATCCGCACCATTCCGTCACTTATCTACGACGACATCCGGCCGGAAGACCTGGATTCAGGCGGAGAAGACCACGCAGCCGATTCGTCCCGGTACGGCATCATGTCGCGCCCGCAGCCCTCGGATCGGCCCTAGAAGGCAAAGACCCATACAGAGGAACTCTGGGACCGGATCGAGGATGACATAAAGCAAATCTCCCAGCCCGAGCAGGAGACGGCTTGGGGATAACTGGCTGGCTTGCAGTTGTGCGCCGTCGCGCTACAATAAAAGCAATCCTATCCCTAATGACCCCCGAACAGACCGCGCGAAAAAAACTGCTTGAGGATATGCTCGCTGGAGCACAGCTGGCATTGTGGTCGAATGAGATTGACGAAAAGACGTTGCAGCGGTTACGAATTGCCGAGAATAACACTAACTACGACTCGCAACTCGCCGCAGCGCAGGCAATCATTCGTGCGATGACGCAAAAGATCGGGGTTCTGAAGAATGAACTCGCTGATTTGGAAAAGGTCGGCCAGTAACCAATCGTATCGTAGCCATGGAAAAAAACTGTGAAATCTGCGGAGCGACGTTCAACGAGGGCGAGGCGTGTCCCAACAAGGTGAACCACGCGGGACTGGGGAGTGCACCGGCGCCCGAACCGCCAGAACCGACTCCGCCTGTCGAACCCGCTCCAAACCCAGATGGCGAGCCGGCGGCGCCGGCTAAACCCGCGTCGTCCGAGACGCCCGCGCCGCGCAAGAAAAAGAAGTAGATGTTCGAGCCTCTCACCCTCATCCTGCTCATCGCCTTCATGGTCTTCCGTGAGGTCTTGCACTATCGGCAGGTTCAGGACCTCACGTTGAAGATCAAAGCAGCGAATGTTTTTGAATACGAAACGGCCAAGGCCGCAGAGAAGAAGCCGATGCCGGATGTTCCCGCCATCGCGCCGAAATCTTTTGACGAACTCGATCCCGACGAAGCACTAAAGGCCATTTCAGAAAATCTCCATGAGGAGGAATAGACAAGGCACTAGATAGGTGGCTGATACTCCCACCGGAACCGCAAAACTCGTACTAGACCTTTTCAACTCCGCGAACGCCTCGCGCAAGAAGCACGAGATGCGGTGGTACATCGGGGATAATTTCCTCGAAAACAACCACTTTTTGAAAGCCTTGAACCAGCTCGGGCAGCTTGAGCAGATCAAGTTCCCGACGGGCATTCAGATCCGCCCCATCCCGAGGGCGAAGAAGCAGATCAAGTCGATGGTCAATCTCGTTCTCTCGAACGACCCACGGTGGAACATCTACCCGCGGCCGACCATTGATCTCAAAAAGGACCCGAACGCGATGGCGCAGTACGACGAAACCGTTCGTCGCTTGGGCCAGTGGTTCGACGACCTGTGGTACTTCCTCGACCTTAAGGACCAGATCCGGAAGCTCGTTACCTACGGGTACAAGTACAACGTCGGCTACATCGAGATTGGGGGAGACCCCGAGGGCAACATCTTCTGCGATGCGTACGAACCCTACGACATATGGCACGAATCGGGCATCTCGGAACTCAAGGAAACCTCGTTTCTCATCAAAGGTGTTTCGCGCACTTTGCAGTACATCAAGAACGTCAAAGGCCAGGACAGCCAGCCGCTGTACGACCCTAATGCGACCGCGCAGCTCAAAGCCGAGTCGCGGCTTGCTCTTTCCGACTGGAAAAACATCCGGCTCCTCGAACAGAACAAGGGAGCTACAAAGGGAATCGAGGATGAGCGGATCGCGCGGGTGTTTCTCAAGGAGTGCTGGGTCAAGGACGGCGAAGAGTGGACGCTGGTCACCGAGAGCCAGGGCAAGACGCTCCGGGAGGCGAAGACGGGACTCAAAGACCTTCCGTTTGCGGCATACAGCCCGCAGGAGGGGCTCCTATACCAAGCATCCGAACTTGAAGACCTGATCCCAATGAACAAGGGCATCGACATTCAGGCGGCGATGCTCGAAGGCTACGCGCGGACGGTCGCCGTGGCGCGGCTACTGAAGCAGAAAATGACGAAGGTTACGAGGAGCATCGGCGAGAACGGCGAGATCATCGAGTGGGAGGGCGCGCAACCGCCCGTCTGGCTCGAACCGAGCGCGGCGCCGTCGAGTTCCGTGCAGGTGCTGCAGATCTACCGCGACTTGATGGACGAGATAGGGACGTCGGTTGTGAGCTTCGGCAAAGTGCCTCGCGGAGTGAAGGCGGCGGCGGCCCTGGAGCAACTTAAAAACGTGGAGTATGCGAACGCGCAGACGCCGATCGACCGGCTGGCAAAGACGCTTGAAGAAGTTGCGGAGAAAATCCTCGACACCGGCTCTAGGTACTTTACGGAGCCCGTCACTATCCCGCACGTGACGGATGGCAAGCCCGATCCGTTCCAACTGGTCGGCGAGAACTCGGTCGCATCATTCAATGAGCAGAGCGGCGCAATCCCAATCTCGGCGCAGTACATGGTAAAGGTAGAGATTGAGAGCGGCGTCGCCTACACCGAGGAGGGAAAGCGGGACGCGATCATGCAACTTTGGAACGCGAAGCTCCTGCCGGCGGAGGAGGTGCTCAAGGCGTTCAAATACTCCAACGTCTCGGACATCATCGCGCGGCTCCAGGAAGAACAGGCACAGCAGACATCGATCGTACAGACGCCGGAGTTCAAGAATCTTCCGCCGCAGCTCCGGTTGCAGATCCTCCAGTCGCTCGGCGTGAACGTAAGCGGCGACGTGTCCGCAAAGATACCGCTTGCCCTCTTGTCGGGAGGAGCTCCGGCGGCGCCGGCAACACCACCAGCACCGCCAGTCCCACAAGGCTAGAAAGGAGATGCCATCCGTATCTGAAAAGCAGCAACACTTCTTCGGGATCGTCCGGGGAATTCAAGAAGGGAAAACTCCGGCCGGATATTCCCCGGCAGCCGCAAAGGTCGCGAGACAAGTAACGCCCAAGCAGGCGCGGGAATTTGCCGTGAGCCCGAAGGCGTTGCTCAAAACCAAATGAGCCAGCCAACACCAGCACTAAAAGTGCCGAAGTCGGTACGTATCGAGGAAGCCGAGAACGGCTACACCGTTTCAACCTCGGATAGCGACAAAAACAAGACGTTCGTGTGCAAGACGCTCGACGAGGCTATGTCCGCCGTGCGCGGCATGATGGCCGATACTACGGACGCGGCGGTACGGCAGAGCGCGGCAACATCGTTTTTCAAAAAGGCCGATCAACCGGCAGCCGCAGGCCAGTAGCGGATTGGGGATAGTGGGCTGCTTGACAGGATTGCGCAGAGTAGGAGAATGAAAGCAGTTCCACTATTGCTCCTCCGCGCATGCTCCCGTTGAATGTTGGGGATAGCGAGACGCCTTGCTCGCGAAACCCCACTCAACTGGAGCAGCCGCGGGGGAACGCCCCCGAACTCCAGGACTTCCCGCGCACAAGGCGACCCACCAGGGCCTAGCGAGGTACAGTGGGAAAGGTCGCCGGGAATGCACAGAGACAATCCTTGATATGCCAGACGATACAAAAACGGTTTCACCTCCAGGGACCGAAACACCTCCCGCCGGAACTCCACCAAAGGAGCCGACCGGCGCGGCTGCTCCAGTCACAGAGTACGAAATCGACGGGCAGAAATACTCTCCCGACCAACTTCGGGGATTTATGAAGGCGTCGAAGGACTACGAATCCTTCCAGCCCGAGTTTACCCGAAGGTCCCAGCTCATCGCGGAACTGGTGAAGAAGGGAATAATCGACGAGCGCGGCCAGCTCGTTACGAAGCCGGCCGATCAGCAATCGAACTCACCCTTTGCCAATAATCCGCAGGCGCAGGAGGCCGTGAAAATCTTGAAGGAACTCGGTTTCATCACGAAGGAGGAAGCCGACAACATCAAGAAGTCGATCGACGAGCTCAAGACCGGCTACCAGTCGGAGCGCGAGAACGCGCAGCTCACGGCGGCCGCCAAGACGCTGGAAGAAAAGTACAGCGGCAAGAGCGGCGAGCCGAAGTTCGACCTGCAGGAGATCCGCACCGCCATTCAGAAAAACCCGCAGCTCATTTCCTACGTCGATGACGGGAACGGCAACTTCCTTGTCGATCTCGACCAGACGTACAAGAACGTCCACGCGGACTTCTGGGGAAAGATCCCCGAGATGAGGGCGAGGTTAGTGAAGACGGAGCGCGGGTCAGGCCCGCAGACCACGACTCCAACGACGCAGAAAAAAGCTGGAACACCGCAAGAAAGAGTTGACGAGGCGCTCTCTTTCTTCAAGAACGCAGATCAGTCGAATCAGGAGTAAACCCAGCAAGGCCCAGCACAAGTGATTCCAACAACTGCGGTACAGAACTACCTCAAACAGATTCTGGCACCGCGGGTTGAAGAGCAGTACGCGAAGGAAACGCCGCTGCTCTCCAATCTCAACAAGAACGTCGGCGTTCAGAAGATCAACGACAAGTTTCTCATCACTGTCGTCAAGGGTCTTCACTCGGGGGTGGCCGGCGTCGGCAAGGGTGCAACCCTTCCGACCGGCTACGCCGACACTGCTCGGGTCGAGATCGCTCCGACGTATCTCTTCGTCGGCTTCTCGATCTACGACCAGGACCTCGAAACCGCGCGCACCGACGCGCAGACGCTCGCGAACATCCTCACCATCAACGAGGATCAGATGCGGACGGCGATGAGCCGCCAGTTGAACCGCATGTTCTTCCAGAACGGCGCGTATAACGGCGCGGTGACCACGGCGAACGGCGCGGGCGTGACGTCAACCACGCTCACGATCACCAACGCCGGCGACGTTGACTTCAGCGAGTACTTCGCTCCGGGGATGTACATCGTGATCGGCACCGCAGCGCCGGTGCAGATCGCTTCGGTCGATTCAACCACGCAGCTTACGCTCGCGCAGGCTCGTTCGTGGTCGAGCGCCGACAAGATCTACATCACCGGCCCGGACGGCGAGACCGGCAAGGAGCCGGACGGTTTGGCGGCCGCGATCGGTCTCGCGACCAACACGTTCCAGACCATCGCCCGGACGACCAACCCGTGGTGGATCTCAACCCTCTCGGGAACGGCCACCTACAGTACCGACCGCGCGCTTGAGAAGAAGCTCCAGGAGCTCTGCCTCAAGGCCAACCGGTACGGGAAGATCCAGTCGATCTTCACGAACATTTCCGGTTACCAGCGGCTGTTGGCCGACCAACAGTCCCTGCAGCGCGTGGTGGGCTACACGGAACTCAAAGGCGGCTTCATGGGGCTCTCCTTCATGGCGAACGGCTACATGATCCCCGTCGTCATGGATCGTGACGTGCCCGACAAGCAGATCTACGGGGTGGACTTTGACGCCCTCACCCTCGCGCAACTGGCCCCCATCCAGTGGCTCGACCAGGACATGGGCGGCAACATCCTCCGCCTGAACGGAAAGGCCGTATGGGAAGGCTTCCTCAAGTACTACGTGAATCTCGGTTTGCGGCGTGCTCGGGGCAACTTCGCCATAACCGACGGAACGTTCACCGTCTAGGCACTATCGGCTCTATAGGGGGCCTGGCACTAATAACCGGGTTCCCTATAGAGCGGGGCCTGTTAGTAAAAAATAATCAGGGCACTATTTGAAATGGCTAGGACTAAGGACATTCACTTCCAGAACCAGATCGACAAGCTCCAGCGGGCGTTGTCCACCTACGTGCACAACACCGGTGGGCTTGCGATCCACGGTTCGTCATCGGCACTCGCAAAGACCGTCAACACCGTCTACTACTGGGTGGATGGAGTGCTGTACAGCAAAGCGGCCGCTGACATGGCGGCACTCGCCGGAACCGTGTTGACCACGAAGTTCGGCATATGGGTCTTCACGGTCAACGCTGCCGGAACGCTCGCGGCCCGCGCAGGCAGCCTCGCTGCCGCTACGATTGACGCGCTCACGTTCCCAAGCATTCCCGACGGCGAAGCCGTGATCGGTTACCTGACCGTGAACCCCAGCGGCACGGGCAGTTTCGTGGGTGGCACCTCCAATCTGGACGACGCGACAATCGTCCCGGGGGCGGTCTACCACGACACCCCGTACCCGTTCCTTCCCGGTCTGCAGAATTTGGTCTAGTAGCCGGATACTATACTGGCCTCCTTCTGTCCTCCCCGTTCCTTGGCCGGCGGGGAGAGAGAAGGAGAACAGCTAACTACGATGAACACGAAGGACTGCAAAGAAAAACTCGCTCATCTCTCCTACCTTCAGAAGAAGGGCGGTTCGGAATCGGCGAACCGACAGATTGCTTCCGAGATGGGAGAAACAATCATCGCCCACAACGACGCGCGGACGGAGGAAATCCGGCGCGAGACGCAGCGGCAATCATCCGATTGCCACCTCGATTCCGCAAAAGACCTCTTCAACCGGCACGAAAAAGGTCGCAAGTATGTCTAGCTTCTAATGTTCAAAAACATCGCACGGAGGATCGCTCTAGCGGTTCGAGTATTGCGCGGCAAGCGGCACCCGTGGGTAAGGATCGTTGCCGATGTGCGGCACATCAGGGACGGAAAAGTAATCTTCGAGAAGCTGAATTGCGAGCTGCCGACGAACGGCTTGATGGACGACGGCGAGGGCAACATCCTCGACACATACCTCCGAGCCCAGAACACGCCGACGAGTTTATACGTCGGTCTCGGCAATAACGGCGGCACGCCGGGAATCCCGGCGGAGACGACAACGCTCGCGGGGATCACCGAAGTTGCAGGCACGGGCTACGCCCGCATCGCGCTTGCCCGCAACACCACGGACTGGCCCACGCTCGCGCTGGATTCGGGCGACTACCAGGCCACCTCGAAGACCATCACGTTCACGAACAGCGGCGGCAGCGCATGGACGGCGGCCGACTACCTGTTCCTCACGAATGCGGCATCGGGCACCAGCGGGAACAACATCGCCGACATCGCGCTTTCCGTGAGCCGCGTTCTCCAGCCCAGCGACCAGCTTACTATCTCGGTAAAGGTCAAATTGCAGTAGCCGCAACTAGTGCCATTTATAGAGCTGAGCGCTTACTCTGCCCCGACTATGGGGCAGCGATAAGCACTTAAACGCTTTCTGAACTGATGGCGAAAGTATTCGAACATGACACGGGAGGCACGCTCACCACGGGCCTGATTTCCTATTACAAGGAGGAGGATGCGACTGATTACTACGACTCGCATAACCTCACCGATGTGGGCACTCCCACCTATGTTGCGGCGAAAGTAAACAACGGAGTGCATTTTGTCTCCGCTAATGGCCAGTACCAGGATGGCGGGAATGTCGCCGATTTCAATTTCGAGCGGACTAGCCCGTTCTCGGTATCCCTCTGGGCGAAAAGGAACGAACAGTCATCCCTCTACTCGCTTGTAAGCAAAACCAACGCGAACAACGGGTGGGAAATATTTTTCTACACAACCACACTGCGGGTCGTCCTGCGTTCAAATAACGGGGACAACCTAATCTACAAATCCGTCGCGTTCGATGAGACCGCCTATTATCATCACATAGTTGTGACCTACGATGGTTCCTCCACCGCCGCCGGATTGAAGATATATGTTGACAATTCCCAACCCACGGCGACGGTGCTTGCCGATGCCCTTAACTACACGATGCAGAGCACGGCTGCGTTCCAAATCGGAAACAACAACATGTCATGGTTTCAATATGGCACAGAGGACGAGATCGGCATTTGGAACAGGGTGCTCAACGCGACACCCGAGATTGCCGACCTTTGGTACGGCGGGGCCGGGCAGACGATGGTCGTCGGGCCGTCTACCTATACGGAAAATGTGGCAATGACGATTGTCTCCGTGATCGCAAAGACGGAGGCGGGACTGTTCTCGGAACTGTCGAAGCTTGCTACGGTCGTGTCGGTGCTTGCGGAGACGGATGCGAAGACGTGGTCAGAGGACGTCTCGGCTGTAATTACTTCCGTCCTCGGCAGGATCGATACGGCGATTAGAGCGGAGGTGCCGGCGACAACCATCGTCTCCCAGCTCGCTAAAACCGACGTGCAGGGGATGGTGGAATATGCACAGACCACGGGGGTGGCGGTGCTTGCGCGCCTCGACGCGATGATTCACAATGAGATCAGTAAGAACGCCACCATCATAGCCATTCTCGGCCTGAGTGTTGACCAGCTTACTAAAGCCATTCGGGATACGGTTATCAAAATAATCGCAATGACGCCGAGGGGTTCCTCGGGAACGGTCACTCCCGCAGGAAATTCGAAACAAGACACTCCATTTTAATGAACAAACTGCAATTCAGCCACCCCTCGGTTGCAGGGACCGAGGGAACCTCGCTCACGCAGCAGGCCGCGAGCGGAGACAGTACGCTCACCGTCATCAATACGAAGGGTTTTGTCGTAAATAAAAACCTGCTTGTGGGCAGTTACGGCTCGGAAGACTCGGAGATCGTCAAAACGCATGGGACCACGGCGCCGACCGACACGCTGATCACACTCGTTGCAGCGCTCAAGTTCAGCCATTCCACGGACACGCCGGTTACGATCCTCGATTACGACCAGATCGAGGTGAGCCGCGCTTCGGCGAAAGGCGGCACGTACAGCGTGCTTGCCACGGTCGATATCACGCCGGATGAGGAAACGACGGCGTACAAGGATGCGACCGGAAGCTCGACCGACTACTACAAGATCCGCTACAAGGACTCTATCGCTACGAGCTACTCGGGTTACTCCTCGGAGATCCCCGCCACGGGATTCGCCGACAGTACGCTCGCCGGCATGATCACGGCGGTATACCGGCTGTTCAGCAAGCACTCCGAAAAGATACTGGACCGCGACGAAGTGATCCGGTGGCTCAATGAAGGCGCCCAGAAGCTCTACAGCAAGGTTCTCGACCTCGGCATTGACTGGTACATCAAATACGGGACCGACGGTAGCGGAGCGAAAATATCCTTTGTCGCGAACCAGCGCGCCTATGACTTAAGCGCCACGGTTCCCGATTTTGTCCGGGCCAAGCGGTGGCAGTTCACCTACGACAACGTGAGCTACTATTTTGCGGACCCGATGGACGAGACCAACGACTTTCCCAATACGAGTTATTCCAGAACATTTCCGAGATATTTTTATGAAGGCAAGAGCATCGTCCCGCGCCCACTGCCGACCGCCTCAACCGGCGGCATGCGCCCGATCTACGTCTATATGCCCGCCCGCATGGTGAACGACGACGACGTGCCCGAGCTGCCCCTCGCGCACCAGACGGCGCCTATCAACTACGCCCTGAAGCGCGCGTTCGAATCCGACAACAAGTTCGACACGGCGAACTACTATGGCACGCTGTTCGAGAATGACGCGCAGGTGATGCTCTCCGAGATCAAGAGCCGCTACCCCGAAATGCCGCAGACGATCCCGATGTTCGGCGCGGGCCTGGAGGATAACGAGCTGCACGACGGGTTCGTCCTCCCGAGCTAACAAGGCAACTAATCCCCTGATCCCCATCGAAATACAATCGTTCCACGGCGGGATGAACCGGAAGGTCTCGCCGCTTTTGAACAAGCTCGAAGAGGCGCGGATTGCGAAGAACACCGACCTTGACGAGATCGGCACGCTCAAGAAGGACAAGGGGTATGTCCTCTTCGGCAATCAGCCGACGGCCGACACGGTGCTTGCCCTCTACCCGTTCTACCTCATCGGCGCGACCACGACGCGCACGCTCCTGCGGGACAGCGGCGGGAAGGTCTACCAGTATAACTTCGGAACGTCCGTATGGGACGCGATCACTGGTGCGACGGGGCTTTCAACGTCGGTGATCCCCACGTGGCTTACCTACAAGAACCTCGCGATGCGATTCAACGGGAGTGATGTGCCGAAGAAGTGGGACGGCTCTACCTTCGCATCGCTTGGAGGAACGCCGCCGAACGGCAGCATCGCGGCTCTGTACAAGGACAAGGTTTACGCTTCCGGCGTTTCACCGAACTACTCCACAGTTTACTTTTCCAAGACGGGAGATCCCGAAACCTGGCCCGCCTACAGCAACTTCGACGTGAATAACAACGACGGCGACCGCCTGATAGCGATGCAGCCGCTTTTCGACTCGCTCATCTTTTGGAAAGAGTTTTCGATCTGGGAGTTCCAGGTTGATCCGAAGAACAACCCCTCGACATTGCGTTACATCACGCTGGATGTCGGCACCACGAGCAAGCGGTCGATAGTCAATATCGGCGGCATCGTCTACTTTTTCAACCGGCGGGGAATCTATCAGTTCGCGTCGCGCTACCCCGAGCTCATTTCGCTCAAGGTGCAGGATTTCATCGATGCGGTAACCGATCCCTATGCGGTCGTGGCCTTCAAGGACGGGAACAAGTACTGTCTGTCCATTGGCGATGTGACGGTCGGGGCGAGGACATATACGAACTGCGTGCTCGTCTACGACACCCTGCAGGACACGTGGAAGATACGCACGCTCGCGCATCCGATGAAGGCGGTTTGTGATTTTATCGGAAGCGACAACGTCCTCAGTCTCTACTTCGGTTCGACCGCGGGCAAAACGTACAAATGGGGGGTCGGCTATTCCCACGCAGGAACGCCGATCGAGATGGAATACGAGACTGGGCTCATCCAGCTCGGCGACCCGGTTACCGAAAAGGGTTTGCTGCAGGTGATCACGCGGAGTTCAAATCTCCCGAAGTCGCCGGCAACCATCCATATTCAGGTTGACGGAGAAAAATGGAAGGAGCTTGGCAAGATCTCGCAGACGATCGACGAATTCGAGAAGCGCGACCGGGGCCGGGACGTCCGGTTCCGAATCCATGAGGTGTCGGATAAGGAGATGCGCGAGATCTACCAGCTCATCCTCTACATCGACGAGACAAAGGGCGGCGAGCTCGTAAAGAAACGCAGGGCGGCATAATGGCTATCATCCGCGAGGGCCAAACCATCACGTGGGATCTCCTGAACCGCGACCGGTATATGCGGAACAAAGACGCACCCGCTTTCTCGGACGATCCGATTACCACGCGCGACATTCGCGGCGGCATCGAGGTCGTCTCGCGGTCAGGCAACGTGATGCCGCGCGCAATCACGCGGGACAAACTCGCGCCGGACGCGCTTATCTTCCCGATGAACATCAACATCGGCACCTCAATAGTGCAGGTCGCGAGCGGGTACACGACCGATCTCAACAATTACCTTTTCGTCGCCGTCTGGGATGGGACGAATTACGCCATCTATCGATTCAACACCATGAACCTCCTAGCGCCATACCAGGATGCGTACATCCTGAACACCGGTCTCGGCCTCACCGGATCGGAAGTCATGGGCTCCATCGATTCCATTTCAATCACGGACACGACGTTGAACGTTGCGTACACCACCAATGCCGGCATGAGGTACATGGCGGTCATGGACTTTGCCTTTACCTATTCCGGGCGATTCCGGGCGCCATACTACGAGCTGTCCCTCTCAAAAGGTTCGGACTTCGACGGCAAGTACCTGAACAGCATCGCGAGCCTCGGAGCCAACGTGACTGACTGCCAGCAGGTATACGCTCCTTCGAGCAACGGAATTGACGCAAGTCCGATCTATGAATATCAGACCTTCAAAACCGGTCCCAATACCACAAAGATCGGAGCGGTGTCCTTTTATATCAAGAGCAACGAAAGCAGCGGCGGCCATACCGCACACCTCTACTGGTATCTGCAGGACGCCGGGGGATCGACGATAGCGAGCGGCGATTTCACGGTTGCGGCAGGGTCGGGGCTGACATGGTACGCGCAGAGCGTGTCGCCATCCGTCACCGTAACTCCCAACACCACCTACCGATTGAAGATACTTCAGGACGATGGTTTTTCTGCGGCGACTGATTGGGCGTGGTCGAATGCGAACAACTACACCGACGGCACCGGCCATCGGGTCGCGGGAGGCGTAGACACGGATCTCCTCAAGGACTTCTGCTTCAAAATTATCGCCGATCTTCCGGCCGGATATTCGGACAAGATGCTGGTCCGATTTGGCGCCAACGACTACAGTCTGATCAGCAACATAGCTTGGCCCGTGGGTGTTGCCCTGCCAACTCAGCTCGGGGCGTACGACGGGAAGTTCCACTACGCCTACGACAGCGTGAACAAAAACATCGTGAAGTTCACGGCCGATTCGAGCGTGGTGATTGCCACGACCATGTCCATCCTGGAGACCGTATACGGCATCATGAATTTCAACGAGTTTCCCTTTGTCGTTGCACTCATCGGGTCAAACCTGGTCGCTATCCCTGTGACTATCTAGGCACTTTACAGAAAGAGGCAAAGCACTAGAATTAAAGCAAGGCTCCTCTAGCGTGGCACAGATCCCAACAAGCAACAATCTCCTGCTCGACCAGCTCAATAAAGCGCTGAGCGGTTTGGCGGCGTCGCTTTCGAGCTATTCGTCCAATATCAGCATCAAACCGCCCACCCCGCAAACGCCCTCATCGGCGGCAAATCAAATTCAGAGCACTACGAGCAAGCCCGCTGCGGTCACCCCGGCCGCGTATGATGGCGGATATTCGTCCATAAATCGGAGTATCGCCCCGCCCGCAAAGGCATCTATCTATCCCGCAGTTGCGGCGCCTGCCTCATCAATCGCACCGGTCAAGCCCGCGACGACGGCTCCCGTAGTCGTGCCAACGCCACAGGTAAAGCAAGTGACGCCCGTCGTTTCGCCCGCGGTTCCGAGCGCGGCACCAGCGGCAGCCGTTCCCGCAAGCAGTCCCGCACCGGCCGGCTCGACGTTCCCGGTCGGCGCGATCGTCGATATGGGCAACGGCCCGCAGGTTGTCGGCGTGAATGGAAAGTTGCTCGACCCGAGCGATCCGCAGTCAATGGTGGCGAAACTGCTCGGCAGCCTCAATCAGCCCATCGACTACAATGCGGAGCTCACGAATGCCAAGGGAGCCTACGAAAATATCTTCGGCACGCCGACGCAGCAGGCCGCGCCAGTCACCGCCGCACAAGCAGCGCTCTACGAGGATGCAAAGAAGAAAGCTGTCGAGGATATCCAGGGCAACATGGCGACGCGCGGACTCCTGGCGAGCGGAGAGACGGATAAGGAAACGACGCAGGCGCTCAGTGATTTAGCAACCAAGCAGTCGGCAACTATCGCGTCGGCTATCGATCCATATCAGCAAGCGGAGCAGACCTCCGTCCTCGATATTCTCGACAAGGTAATGGCGTCGAGGCAGGCGGAGAAAACATCTGTGCTTTCCCTCATCCCCAAACTCCTCACGCCGGACTACGGAAGCGGGGACATCGGAAACTACAATTTCTATGTGACGCAGACCAAGGCCGCCGGACAGACGCCGATGAATTTTAGTGACTGGTTGACCGAGGATGCCAACCGGAAAAAAGCCACAAACGCAATAACGCTTTCTCCTGATGCCTTGGCCCTATTCGGAACTGGTTTAATGCAGACTGGCACTATGCCGGCACTCGGGATGGGAGCTGCAACCACAAGGATACAACTTATGGAGAACGCTGCCGCCCAAGCTAAGGCGCAGGGTCTGGACCCGAGCCAGGTTGTGTCCGGCTGGGCCGGCTATGCCGCAGACAAGGCTTCTCTCGCCAAGCTCCAAACGACTGCCGATGCCATCAACGCTTTCGAGGGAACCGCCAAGAAGAACCTAGATATGTTCCTCGGCCAAGCTCAAAAAGTCATTGACGCCGGAACGCTTCCGACGAACTACGTCTTCCGCGGAGCCGAGAAACAGATCGGGGACCCGAACATGGCGGGATTCGAGACTGCCCGCACCGTGGCCTATACGGAAATCGCCAAGGTTCTGAACAATCCTACCATCAGCGCCGTCCTTACCGATTCCGCCAGGCAGGAGGCCAACAATATGCTGAACGGCAACTATACGCTGGCAGGAATCATGAACGTCGCGAACATCTTGAAGCAAGACATGGCAAACCGGATGACCGAGACCAACCGCGCGATCGGTAATATCGAAAGTAGAATAAGCGGAGGTTCGGGCACGACCGAGACCAGCGATGTGGGAACACTACTTGAACACGACATCACTACTCTTGGTTCAACGTTCCCCACGCGCGAAGCGCTCATTGAGGCCCTTGTCGGTGTGTACCCGGAGTTCAACCGCGACCAGATCGCCTCAAAGGTCTACACCCTCATCCCCGACAAGAAATAATGGGCAGGCTTCTCGACACATTGAATCAAAACGCAGGGTCGGGCGGACGACTTGCGGCCGGTCGCCTTACGGCCCCGGCACCCGTTCAGGAAGCCGGGCAACCATCGGTCGGTGGATTCTTCAAGAACGCCGGCTCCAGCGCAGCCAACTTTTTCAACAACGTCATCAACTCGGTCATCCATCCGATAAAGACGGTCGGGAGCCTCGGGGGTTTGGCGGTCGGTCTTGCGGAAAAACCATTCGGTGCGGACACGGCGCAAACCAAAGCGGTCAATGCGGTCGGAAGTTACTTCAAGAACCGCTACGGAGGCGTCAGCAACATCGGGAAGACGATCTACGAAGACCCGATCGGTTTTCTGGCCGACCTCTCGACCGTCGCCGGAGGCGCCGGGGCTCTCGCGAAGGGTGTCGGGGCCATTTCAAAGGTAGCAGACGTTGCAAACGTCGCTTCAAAAGCGGAAACCATCGCCAACGCGGCTTCAAAAGTCGCCGAAGTGACCGATCCGCTCAACATTCCGAGAGGTGCGGCGAATCTCGCCCTCAAAATCCCCGGCCCATCCTCTGTTCTCGAATCCGGCGCGCGGAGAACGTACCAAAGCGCGTTGAAGCCGAGCAAGTTCGTTCAAAAGCAGTTTCCCGGCACCGATATTGTCGGCACCGGACTTGAAGAGGGTATGAATGTCAGCAAGAAGGGCCACGAAGCGGTTTTAGGTAAACTCGAAGACGTGAATACCCAGATTGCGAACAAGATCAAGGAATCGGCAGGGCAGGGAACGACAGTGAGCCCGCAAGCTGTCGCGCAGAAAGCGGAGGAACTGAAGCCGCGATTTGCACAACAGGTCAGCCCGCAGGAAGATCTCGCGGCGATTGCGAAGAAGCAGCAGGATTTTCTCGAACACCCAAAATACGCGGTGCCGAAATCCGTGCTCGACAATTCCGGCAACGTAGTCGGAACCGAGATTACGCCGAAGCCGATACCGATCGACGAGGCCCAGGCGATGAAGCAGGGAACCTACCGCGAGCTCAAGGGCAAGTATGGCCAGGAGCGGACAGCCGGAATTGAGGCGGAAAAGGCAATGGCCCGAGGACTCAAAGAAGAAATCGCCGCCAAGGTCCCTGAAGTCGCTCAGTTGAACGCCCAGGATACGAAACTCATGGCGCTTGAAGACGCGCTCGCGGAGGCGGTCGGAAGAATCCAGAATCGCGACGTCGTCGGAATGAAACAGGTGATGGGGCTTGCCGGAAACAAGGCGAGCTTGCTCGCGTCCGTCATCGACTACCCGGCAGTGAAGTCGGCTCTCGCCAAGATCATGTACAAAGCGTCGAAGGCGAAGGAGATTCCCTCGTTTCAATTCACCGCGAACAATCCCATCATCAACAAATTGCTCTCACTCAGCCCGACGCGCGGATGGACGCCGAAGGCGGTTTTGACCCAAGCGCCTAATGCACAGCGGTGACCTTGCGCATGCAAAGCAACGCCGTATAATGAACCTAAAGAGTCGATCACCAGCAAATCTCCAATGAAAAGCATTTTCTTCGGTGGGTTACTCCTTTTCTTCACCTACCTCGGGGCGGCGTCCATTCAGCAGGTGAGAATTCAGGGTGAGGCAACCAACGGCGGATTTTACTTCGGGTTGGTTGTGCTTACCGGAATCTTCCTCTTGGTGTCGGGAACGAAACAACTATTACAAGGCGCAGAAAAGTGAACTTCGGATCAATCGGATCGAGCTTGGTAAGCGGGATTAAGAACGTCGGGTCCGGCATCGTGAGCGGGGCCAAGAACCTCGGCACGGGTATTGCGGATCGTGCTCTCGTCGCGGCAAACGCGATCGAGCGGCTGTTCGGCGGAAGCGGAACGACGAGTGCAAATCTCACGCAGATGCTGGGAATGGGTAGGAACACGCCATCCCAAACGCCGGAAATGATGCTCCCCGCGAGGAACCCGGCGACGCAACTATTCGACGCCGTAACCGGACTTGCACCGCGTGCTATCGGAGATCAATTCGCGGGCACCCGGCAATTCCAAACTCCCTCGCAAAGTTCCCCGGCCGCAACCGTGGTCCCGCCTGCGGCTCTTAATGCAACCGCTCCGTCCGTAGAGCGAACCGGCCGCGCATTCGTCCCGACGGCTCCGCCTGCTCCCGGAGCGGGTACTATTCCGGCTATTTCTCAACCAGCCGCACCCGTTCCCACTCCGGCGACACCACAGACCGTGCAATTCAACACCGGCGGCGGAGTGTCGCCGAATATCGGCGCACTCGTTTCGCAAGCGGCAATCCTACAAGCGCTCGCGCAGCAACCCGGGCGCAATGCCCCGTCGGGATACGTCACTACCCCTGAATCGTTGGATATCGGCGCACGACCGCGCAGAAAGATTCGGATGGCGGGCGGTTTCTAGGCACAGTGGCTTAGCAGGGCTGTTCTGCGTCGGGGGCGCGTATCTGCTTCACCTTTTCCAATGACCCCACAAGATTTCACGCAACTAGGGTTCGGTCTTTCCGCGCTACTCATCATCTTCGTCGTGGTGAAATACTTTATTGCAGCCATCACTAGGAAGGACGAGCAGATAATAAAGTTGGTCGCGGACTTCAATACGACAATCTCAAATCACCTTACGACCGAGACTAGAGCGTTCAACGGCTTGTCGAAGATGGTGCATCTGCAGACAAAAATGCTCCAAGAGGCGGCGAGCACCCTTGTGGCCGACAAAAGGGCGGCGAAAAAAGTCGCGAAAAGGATGGCGAAATGAACAATCCCGAACTCATCATCGTCCACCACTCCGCCGTAAGCCGGAAAGTCGCGCCGCGGCAGTTCTTCGCCGTCAACCGATACCACCGGGACGCGAAAGATCCTCGCGGGGAGTACCTCTACAACATCGGCCCGAGTTCGCTCGGCTACTACGGCGCCTACCACATCTTCATCGAGCCGGACGGTACGGAGTTCCGCTACCGGGAGGACTTTGAGGTAGGAGCCCACACCGTCGGGTACAACGACCGGAGCCTTGCGGTCTGTCTCGCTGGAAACTTCGACATCGAAATGCCCACCGACGCGCAGATCCAAACCCTCCGGGCACGTCTCGAAAAGTGGGAAGGATTGTACCCGTCGCTTCCTATCTGCCCACACCGGAAGTTCGCGAACAAAACGTGCTATGGGTCGTTGCTCTCCGACGGCTGGGGTGCCTTTCTCGTACAACCTCCACTGCCGGCATTTTCGGATGCTGAAAAGCAGCAGCAGATTCTAGTCCTCCAGAACCGGCTGCTCGACCTGTTGCGGACGTGGCTCTTACAGCTTAGAATCAAGGTAGGTCTCACGCCGCATCAGGACACGCAACCCTAAAGGTCGTAACCAGTAGCACCAAACATGGAGTATGCACTTGGTATAGTGGTGGCGCTCATCGTTCAGGCGGTGAAGAAGTATTTCAGCACCAGCGGTCTCGGTACGTACGCAGCGCTGGCCATCGTCTCGCTTGTTGGTGGTGGCCTCTACGTTTTTTTCTCCTCGCTCTCCTTCTGGCCCGTGATCGTCCAAGTGATCATTGTGGCATCCGCCTTTCACAACCTGCTCATCCGTCCCTTCCAGTCGCAGTAGTTCCTTGGCCCCGACTAGTTGAGGTCGGGGCGAGGGCGTTACTCGTCCTCGGTTAGTACCTCGTCAATCTCATATCGGAGGTTCTATGACCCTGAATTTCCGGGGTTCTTGGTACTACTGCGTCCGTCGCAAATGCACCAACCCCAAGAAAATCCGCCGCTGCTGCAAGGCGTGTCCAAATCTTCGAGCAAGGAGGAGGTATGCGCGTTCGAGAAATCCAAGTCCGCTACTTGCCGTCTGAAATCCCCCTCGACAATTCGGAGCAATTCCGAAACTCCCGCCAAATCTTCGACGCCTTCCGAGAACTCCACCAGGAACCCGTTGAAGTCTTCAAAGTGCTCGTACTCGATTCCAAGAATCGGCCGTTGCACATTGAGATGATTTCGCGGGGTTCCCTTTCCACCTCGATCGTCCATCCCCGCGAAGTGTTCTGGAGCGCGGTCTACCATCGCGCCGCAGCCATCATCTGCGTCCACAACCACCCGTCGGGCGACCCCGCGCCTTCAAAAGAAGACCGGGATTGTACCGACCGCCTGCACCGGGCAGCGAAGATTCTGGGAATCCGGCTGCTTGATCACCTCGTCATCGGCGCCGAGGACTACTTCTCATTCTCCGACGCTGGACTAATCCAGGAAGGAGGATAGCCATGAAGTTCCGCCTCGGACGATTGCTCTCCACGCGGGGAGCACTCGAAGCCCTCCGCCAGAACAATCAAGGTTTCTTTGATTTTGTCGCGAGACATAAGACAGGAGACTGGGGGGATGTATGCGACGCGGACAAGAAGGAGAATGACCTCTCGCTCAAAGAGGGATTCCGCCTTCTCTCTGCCTACACACTGAAGGACGGCACTAAAATCTGGCTCATCACTGAAGCGGATAGGAGTGCCACGACCATACTCTTACCTGAAGAATACTGAAAGGAGGAACGCTATGAGCGTTCGAAATGTCTTTGTCGTCGTCCACGGACCGGACGACAAGAACTACTGGAAGAACTGCGGCATCGCCTTTGTGAACAAGGACGGCTCGGAGACCCTGAAGCTCGACCTCTTTCCCGGCGTGGACATCGTGATCCGCGACAAGGAGAAGCAGGAAGAGGGCCGGAACGGCCCGGACGGCGAAGTCCGACCGAGCCAAGGCTCGCAGAACAACGGAAAGCCCCGCTTCAAATCCCGCTACGCCGGCTACGCGCCAAGATAACTACACCCCGCCACTTTTGCCGGATGCCCGCGTGGACAACGGGCAAACAGGCCCCCTCAAAAAAAACATCGAGGGGGCTTCCACTATTGACAGGAATATCCAATGTCCTAGACTGAATAAACTGGGACTGTATTAGCTTTGATTCCGGTCGCCCTTTGACTATGCGCTGCCGTCCTCTCCACGGACGTAAAACGTGGAGAAACCGTAACCGCCAAACGCGTTACACTTGCGGAGTACCTCGGTACATCCGCCCCCGCCCGCGCTTTCGCTTTCTCTCGCTGATACGGGGTCACAAAGAAAGACCGCGCCCTTCGGTCAATGGGTTGGTGGAGATGTCCTTATAGTTGCCGGACTCAAACCGGATACGCAGCGTAGATGTGGGCAAAGAGAATCGGAAGACGCGGGTGCAACTCCCGCCAGTTCCACCCTTGACAGGAATATCAAACGTCCTATGATGGCTGATAGTCCTTCTCTTGAAGGGCGCATACCCAAATAAGGGGGCCGGGCACTAGTACTACTACGTTAAGTATTGACTGTGCCGGACAGCCTGTGTTAGCATGCCGGCATGAACGACAATCAGCTCGATAAGTGCCGCAAGCGGTTGGAGCAGTTTCTTGTGGATCTTTTGGATCCGG
>Ga0315279_10002039_pt1 | contig 31554 bp, 17 predicted proteins | sample YL17G06_20_MG_FD_203694 | JGI IMG/M metagenome (GOLD analysis project Ga0315279, IMG submission 203694) | Sediment microbial communities from Yellowstone Lake, YNP, Wyoming, USA - YL17G06_20 | ecosystem: Environmental > Aquatic > Freshwater > Lake > Sediment | place: USA: Wyoming | collected...
CCCGAACTCGTATTCCCGTCGAACCTGCTCGAATAGCTCCACCTTGGCTCTCCAATCCACCGGGTCCTCCGTTCCGGGCTCAGCCCAAAACAGAGTAGTCGGCTTGGTTCCCAGGGTGGGCCAAATCGGAGCATCAAAGTGGGCCAATTGAGAGTATCGAAATCACCACATGCTTTCGGACCACTTTCCGGGAAGCCGACTTTTCAGGCGGAATCCTGAGCTGGCATGGCAACCGTTCTGTGTGCAGCAATTCGCGACGAATCCAGCCAAGCAGTCAGGTTCCGCCGGAATCTGGATCACACTGCAGCGAATGTTGGCTGAATCGACGCGGCCCGCACCCCGTATCAGCCGAAGGAAACCTGTTTCAGTTCTGCGGCAAGCCGACTTCGCGGCCGAATGATCACCGCCGTCGGAGGAGGGCGCGCAACGTGCTGGTAGCTTACAAATCGGCAACTACTCGGGAGCTTACATCAGACCGATAAGCAGAGTTAGAATAACGGCGCAGCCAGAACTCGCTAGGTCCCCCAGCTGCAGGTCGCATTTCACGCTTGGCCGAGACGAGGAGGACCAAATCAATGAAGCCGCGTATCCTTGAGACGATTGGGCGTGCAGTCGCTGCTTCGATCTTTTTTGCCTTCATGGCGGGTTGCGGCGGAGGCGGAGCCTCATCGACGGCGCCTATCCGCGTGGCAACAACGCTGACCCTCACCAGCGGGAACAACCAGTCGGGCAGCAGGGGCGAGGTGCTTCCGAATCCGCTTGTGGTGAGAGTCGACGACCAAACAGGGAAACCGCTGGCTGGTGTAGCCGTGACATGGACAGTCACGACCGGTGGCGGAACCGTTGACCACGCCTCCAGTTCGACGGGATCGGACGGGACCGCGAGCGCGCGCTGGACGCTGGGGACGCAGGCCGGGACCAACAGCTTGACCGCGGCGACCGGCGCGTTAGCGCCCGTCTCATTTACCGCGACGGGCACGGCGGGCCCTTTGGCGAGTATCGCCATCACACCGCCCGGCATTCCAGTAGAGACGGGCGACGTCTTGCAGCTGGGCGTGGCGGCCGCGGACGCTTACGGGAACGCGGTCCCCTTGCCCGCGCTAACGTGGACGTCATCGGACAGCGGAATTGCCAGGGTGACTGCGGATGGGTTCCTGATTGCCCTTGCGCCGGGCACGGCCTCAATCTCCGCCAGCATTGGGCAGGTCGCAGGATCCCTGCCTTTGACTATCAACGCTGGGATCACGTTTTCTTTGGGTGCGGAGGAAACGGTGTTCGCTTGGCTCACTGATAGATGTGAGGATCTGGACGTTCCTGACGTTCCCGCACATGCGGTTCGACTGGCCGACGACAGCTTGGTGTTGATCGCGGGCGATGCGCCTCGATACTACGCCTCGTTCGGCGCGGACTTCTCCTCACTGCAACGCAGTTGTGCTCAGACGGCGCTGGTTTCCGGCGACAACTACTATCCGGAGAGCTACGACAACTGGGAATGGCTTCACTCGGTTTATCGCGAAGGTGGCGTCATCCATGCTCTGATCCACAACGAATACCACGATCCCTTTGCCCCAAACTGTTCGTCGGGGTACACGGGCCCGGGGAACCCCTGCTGGTACAACTCGATTACGTCCGCTTATTCGACCGACGGCGGCCTCACGTACACGCACGCGACCCCCCCGGCGCACGTGGTCGCGCCTGCGCCGGTGCTTTGGGACCCGGCAGGCACTCCTCCGCCGCACGGCTACTTTAATCCCTCCAATATCGTACAAGGGCAAGACGGCTTCTATTATTCGATTTTCAGGGCGATCGACCGGACCGGCAACCAGGCTTTGTGCGTGATGCGTACACAGACCCTGGACGACTCAACGAGCTGGCGAGCCTGGGACGGGACAGGATTTAATCTCCACATGACCAGTCCCTATACCGGACCGGCGCCCGCGAGCTGCGCCGCCGTGATAAATAGGCCCGACGTTGTGGGCGAGCCCAGCCTGACCTACAACACCTATCTCGACAAGTACATGATGCTCGGAATGAAGGGAGTAGGGGGTCCAACTGAGGTCGTTGGTGGATTCTTCTACGCGTTCTCTTCCGACCTGGTTAATTGGACCCAGGCGCGCTTCATCCGTGCGGCGTACATCCCGTGGTGTTGTGCCCAGTGGTCACGGTCCGAGGCTATTGCCGCCGTCTATCCCTCGGTCATCGATCACGGCGACACTACCGTGAACTTCGAGAAGCCGGGACGGACTCCGTACCTTTACTACACACGTCCCAATGATTACGGCCTGAACCGCGATCTGGTGCGCGTCCCCATGACGATCACAGCCCACTGAGACAGACCTGTCTGTACTCCCCTCAAGAGTGGATGCTCAGGGCCGGCTTCTTTAGGTCACTTTCCAGGCTAACTTCCATAGATTCAACGCGAACGACGTTTTTGGTATGGACAGGCTAGGCGTCATGAATAACTCCCCGGCACTTCGTCGATCACCGTTGGGGCTGTTCCCTGGCGAGCCGACTCCGAGGCTCCACGACCGCGTGGTGGAAGTCCTGCGCACTCGGCATTACAGCCGCCACACCGAGCAGTCCTACATCCACTGGATTCGCCGCTTCATCCGCTTTCACGGCGGTTTGCAGGACGGTCGCGAGGATTCAAAGCTGAAAGCCGCGGACCTACAGGACAGGTCCGCGCTACGCTTGCTCCAGTCGCCTGTTTTAGCCCAATTTCCTACGCCCGATGTTTTTCTTCGCTTCTTTAATTCGTCTCTTCAATTCGTCGCCAAGCCGTGAAAGTACTGCTGCTCTTTTCGACTGCTGGCGGTCAAAGAAGTTTTGCAGGTCGGCGAGGTTACTGAGCTTGCCAGGGTCATCGAGGAGACAATGCACTTCCAAAGCCCGAAAGAGCGCATTGCGTGTCACATCATGTGCCAGTCGAAGGGTCTTTAGAAACGTGGGGCTATTCGGAGAAAAGCCGCCGTGAATGACGCCGCTCCGGGCTGTATATATGGTATATGCGTCCCAATACGTCTTTTCGAACGTGCTGTCGTCCTCGAATGCCAGAAGTGCCACCCGAGAGCAGAACTTGTGGGCTTGGAATAACTCCGTCGTCGTCAGCCGTTCGAGCGCAGCAACAAAGTTCACTATCTGCACGCCGGGAGCCGACTCGAAAGCCGCATCTCCAAACCAAGTGAGCGCGTCTATCACGCGCTCCGCGACCTCTGACCGCTTTCCAACGACTGTGGTGCTAATGAGATGCGCTGCCCCTTGCCAAAAAGCCTCCCATTTATCCATGAGGAGATACCAGTTCTTCTCGACCAGTGCTCCACTGCCCTTACGCGACCAAACAAAATGTAGTTTGCCGTTCTGTGATACTGCATGTTCTGTATGGAGCGGTTGAACATGCGCGGAATGTGCCAAGCGCATGTCACGACCATAGTCCACCCCAAATACTAGCCTCAACAGGTTTATGGCCGTCGTGACTGCAACTTCGGCTCGACACCTCGCCGACTCTTCGGCACATGCAGGAATCGTTACGCTGGCCACCCAGCCGAGGTGTGCAATGTATTCCTCAAACCTGGCCACCCTGTCAGTTGCGTGTGCTTGGTCTGAACTGCGCTCCACGTACTGCTGAATCTCCGTCGCCATCGCCTGTCGAAAAGACTTCGCGGCAGTAAATCCGACGACGCCAATGCGGAACTGAGGAGGCTCATCATACGGTACAACGACAGAGGGAAAATGGTAAGTCCGCTCGATGTGATTTTTATCAGCATCGGCGACAGCCTGCGCGAGTACCCGTGCAAGAGCAGGTTCATCCTGCTTCTCGTCCACAATAACTCGAACGATGTGACTCCGTATGCCGCCCACCAACTCCTTCACAGAGTAATCATCGGGGACGGGCATTGAATCGCGGTGTCGCTCCGCTAAAGCGTGGATTGCGTCGTACCCGTCGCGGGTACACATCAGCTTGCCTGTCCGAGCATAGTCCGTGACCTCGCAGAAGGCGTCTTCCTTATGCGCCTTCAATCGTTCCATCATTCCCTTGGCATCCAGCTTTACGTAGGCTTCGAGACCGTCGTGAATCCTCCAGAAATCACGCAAGTCGAGTTGCAACTTTTCCTCCGGGGTCATCTGCTCCTCACTAGGCGTTTCGAATGGGACATATACACCTACCGGTCATACAGTTCAAGGGCCAGTGGTCTCCATGCGGCACAGCCGTTAGCAGATGACGGACTGTGAGTGGAATCACAAAGGCAGAACTGCAGCGGCCCTTGACAAGAGAGTCGCCGTCCGCGTTGACGAACCGGGGCTCACGGATCCCCTGATGCCGACAGTGCTGGTGGAGGTACTGGAGGCGTGGGACACCGTGGAGTGGGGGCTGAACGCGTGGTCACTAGGTGAAGTGGACAACTAGCTGTAAATGACGCAAAGGCGCGGGTAGTTTCAAAGGTTCCGAAGCCGGGCAGGCAGAAAGTCTAGCTTATCGAACCTCGCTGGGCTGTCTCATTTCCGCTGAAGTCGGACACTAACGGCTACACCTCCGCAGGTTGGGCAGCGGACGGGTCTCTGCCTGTCTCGCTCGTCAAAGCCGCTAACTTCCATAAATTCAACGCGAACGACGTTTTTGGTATGTACAACAGCAAGTGAGAGGTGGCACTGGGTCGGTTCCTATAATCCTTCGGGCTTGTGGGCCTTTTTTCGATTTCCCCAGTGACTCACCGTCTGGATGGGTTAATGCACTCATTGACAGTTGGCGGGGGGGACTGTATATTTATCCGAACATCACAGGACAACAGCCCTCGCAAGGTGATCACTATGATGAAAAAGCCTTCTTCTGATTTGAAGCTCTCCTCCGCTAGCCAATCTTCTGGCGGGTCGACCCGGCGTGAGTTTCTCAAAGGTGCTGCCGTGGTTGCCGCTACCACGCTTGCCACTCCCATAATGAGCAAGGCGGCCGAGCCCAATCTGGTTCCCACCGTCGATTTCTGTGGTCACAAGGTAACTCGGCTCCTTGCCGGCGCCAACCCTTTATACGGTTACTCTCACTTCAACATCATCATGGACGCGACCTACCTGGAATACTTCACCGACGAGCGGGTAGTCCAGTTCATGCTCAATTGCGAGAAGGCAGGCATCAACAGTTGGCAAGGGAATTTCGCCGCGCGCGCGCAGCGGCAATACCCCATGATCCGTGACGCGGGATGCAAGATGAACTTTATCGCACTCTCCGACCCCTGGGACTTCAATTCCAGGGCCAAGACCGCTGTGGACCAAAGTGACGCGGTCATGAAGCAGCTTTCGACAGTCGCCAAAGCGAAACCCATCATTATCGCGCATCACGGAAACGTGACAGACAACCTCTACCGCGAAGGGAAGCTTGATCTGGTTCGTACTTTTCTGGACAAGGTACACGACCTGGGATTTCCCGCCGGGGTGTCAACCCACAACCCCGCCGTTATCGTTGAGATCGAGGAAAAGGGTTGGCCGGTGGACTTTTACCAAGCCTGCTTCTACCGCGTGTCGCGCAATGCCGAGGACTACCAAAGGGACATCAACGTGGTGCCAGAGGGCGAAGGCTATTTGAGTACGGACCCTCCGGTCATGTGCAAAGTGATTCGCCAGGTTTCCAAACCGTGCTTGGGCTTCAAGATCTTGGCTGCCGGCAGAAAGTGCACTTCGCCAGAGTCGATACGCCAAGCATTCAAGTTCGCATATGAGAATATCAAGCCTACTGACGTTCTAATCGTGGGGATGTTCCCGAAGTACAAAGATCAGATCGGGGAGAACACCTGGTACGCTCGGCAATTTGCCGCGTAAAAGAGAGCCCAAGCATTCAAGTTCGCATATGAGAATATCAAGCCTACTGACGTTCTAATCGTGGGGATGTTCCCGAAGTACAAAGATCAGATCGGGGAGAACACCTGGTACGCTCGGCAATTTGCCGCGTAAAAGAGAGCCCAAGCGTACTGATAACTGGGGCCTGCATCTCGGGTGACGGCTGTCCAAATCTATAGTGCATCCCATCCCCACACGTGAAGCTCCCAGGTTATTCATTACGTGGGTCCCAGTGGAGGATTCCCCTTCTATTAGTTCTTACCCTGGGAGTTAAGGTGCACGAATGGGCCGCCTTCGGCATACCGTGAGTCCGTTTCATGCGTTTGCCCGCAGAAGTGGCTCTCTCACCGCGAAGACTGTGCGCAGGAATCGAGACGTGGCCACTGCGTCCTGCTGCTTCACGAGTTGGTCGATCTCTGCCCGATGGGCCTCCAGAATGGCGGAGAATTGCCTCAACCAGAAGATGCTCTCTCCAATGGCGTCTGCGGCATCTTCCCGGTACGGGTATTGATCCATCGACAACCAGCCTGCATACCCGCAGCGGTCGAGCCAGTAGAGCGTCTCCAGATAACAGACCGAGTGCACTGTGCCCACGATCATGTCATCATCCGTGGTCACATGATTATCGTTGAAGTGCATGTGGAACAAGCGGTCTCCACAGCGTTTCGCCAGCACGATGGATTCGCCCACCACCTCTCCACCCACAAAAGCATGACCAGTGTCGATCGTGATGCCAACATTGGGCTGCCCCGTCTCCTGGGCTAGCAAAAGGGTGTCAGCCATGCGCGCCATATAGCAGTGGGTCCGCGGTTCTTTTGGCTTGTACTCCAGGGCGAAACGCAAATCCGGATACGCGCTAGCAAGCTCGCCGACGGCCTCGCAAAACCACGCCCGCTCCTTCTGATAATCAGCGCAAAGGAGGTAGTCGTAACCGTCCTGCCCGGGCCATAAGTTCACGGTCGGGCAGCCCAGTTCCCGCGCAATGTCGCACATCTTCTTGGTGTAGTCGACGGCGTGCCGCCGTACCTTCTCATCCGCGCTCGAGTAGCTGCCCTTCCAATACAGCTTGTTTCCGAACAGGTCCGGAATAATCGAGACGCACTGCAGGCCGTAATCCTTCAAAGCATCCCTCATTTCGCTGACGTTGTCGGGGCGAATATCCCAAGTGCCGACCAGTTCAATGCCGGTGACATGTGGGATTTTAGCCGCCCGTCTCAACATCTCAAGGGTCGCCGGATTGTCTTTATAACCATTACAGAACCGGTCGTGCGTATTCCCCAGGTTTCCTAAAATGACTGCATACGTCCTATCCATGGACTAGTTCTCCTTAATTGCAAGTTCTTCGGCGTTTTTCTGCGGCTGAAGCGTGATGCACAGAGGTACGCCGACTGCCAGATCCTCACCTCGCTACGAATTCGTAGTCGCCGGAGCCGACCTCGAAGATAACGGCTCCGTCCTCATTCCTCATCCATTCCACTCCTGCCGCGCTCGCGGCCGGGTTCCCACCTTCAGTCACGTGGCTTACATTGCTCGCAGGCACATAGACTGTGGCTGTGGTGTTGACCGGTACAGTCAAGTTCAGCCGGAAGGTCTTGCCCTCTCTGCGCCAGGCACTGCGGATCACTCCGTACATCGACGTGTACTCCGAACGGACCCAAGTCAAGTCCCCCACCGGGTACGGGTGAATAACGATCCGCTTGAAGCCTGGTGCTTGCGGATCGGTATTGATGCCGCCAAGGTACTTGTAGAACCAAGAACTCACCGACCCCATCATCGGGTGATTGTGCGAGTTCATCCCACCACCGGTCAGTTCCTCCCATCGTTCCCACAAGGTCGTGGCGCCATTCGCCAGCATATAGCCCCAACTGGGGTACGTCTTCTGGGTCACGATCTCGTAGGCCGTATCAGCCCTGCCGTATGTCGTGAGCGCTTCCAACAAATACTTCGTGCAGAGATTCCCGGTAGTAAGGTGCCCCCCCGCCACCTTAACGTCCTTGACCAGATTGTCGACAACGCGCGGGACCTGCTTTTGTGGCACTAAGCCGAGAAAGAGAGCAAAGGAGTTGGCTGACTGGTTGTTGGCTCCATACCCTCCCACGGCGTCATTCCAGTATTCCCGGTTGAAGGCCTCGCCAACTTTCTGGGCCAGCGCATCATACTTTGTCTTGTCATCCTTTCGCCCGAGGATTTGCGCCATGCTCGAGAGCAGCCGCGAGCAATAGTACAGGTACCCAGTCGACATTAGTTGGACGGGCGTGTCCTTGGAGACCGCACTCGAGCCCAAGCTGCCTTCCACGGTATAAGCGCTCGGAGGAGCCCAGTCACCATAATAGCCGTAGGTCACAATACCGTCCTTTGACTTGCTGGCCAGGAAATCGGTCCACGCCTTGAAACCATCGAAGTGGTCTGCCAAGGCCCGGGTATCGCCGTAATGCTGGTATAGAAACCATGCCTGCAAGAGATAGCTGGCCGATACCGGATCCGCCGGGCGCATGCCCCATTTGAACGGTGCTGTGTCGGTAATCGATCCGTCTTCCGCCTGGGTGTCACCGATGTCATTCAAAAACTTGGGGAAAAAACGCGACATATTGAAGTTATACACAGCTTCTTCGGTGCGGACTGTCAGGTCATTCAGCCAACCCATGCGCTCGTCGCGCTGCGGGCAATCCGTGGGGACACTGTACAGATTGCTGGCTTCCGTCCACCAAACCATTTTCTGGATTCTGTTAACCAGTTCATTGTTGGTCTCGAAAACGCCGTTTGGGTCAACCGAAGATCGGATGACTTTGACCAGAATGTTCTGCAGCCCCGGCCGACCTGGGTATCCCTCCACCTGAATGTAGCGGAATCCGTGATAAGTGAACCGCGGTTCCCACTTTTCCTCGCCGCCTCCCCTCAACGTGTATTCATCCGTTGCCGCCGCCTTGCGAAGGTTTTCCTGGTTTACGGTTCCGTCTGCGGCCAAATTCTCTGAGAACCGGAGCGTGACTCGAACACCCCGCTCGCCTTTTACCCGAAGTTCCGCCCATCCCGCCACATTCTGTCCAAGGTCGTAGACGAAAACCCCGGGTCTTGGCTCACTCATCTTCCCGGAATGCAAGGTGTCCATGATCTTGATGGGATTGATCGTCTGCGAAACCAACCGACCACCTGGGGGTTCGACGGGAACAGTTCCCTCCCAGCCCTCCGTCCTGTCCACTGGTTTCTCCGGAATCGTCTCGGGCAAGTCCCAACCAGGTTTCTCAAGACGGGCGTCATACGCCTCCCCGTCGTAAACACTATTGGCAAGAATAGGACCGCAGGTTACACGCCAGCTTTCACCAATAATGCCACCACGCGTGTAGAACCAATCTCTGGAACCGTCGGTATAGGTCACCTCCATTTGCAGGAGAAGCTTGGGCATCCCGTACCATCCATTGCCCACGATCACGCCGATAACGTTTCCACCGGATCTGAGAAGACCCCCAACGTCATATGTGCTGTATAGAACGCGCTTGCTATAATCCGTGAACCCTGGATCCAGTACGCGATCACCGACCCGAACTCCGTTGAGGTGCAGCTCGTAGTAGCCGAGGCCAGCGACATAGGCGCGTGCTTCTTTTACAGTCCTCCGGATGTCAAAATGGTAGCGGAAGTACAGCGCCCGACCGTTCCAGGCAGCCGTGTAGCCGATCCATTGTGCCTTCCAGTCGCTGGGGGATAACAACGCCATTTCCCAGGAGGCAGGGTCACTATATCCGTTTGCTTCACCATCCTTGTCCCACACCCGAACTTTCCAGTAGCAATGTTGGCGCGATGAGAGTCCCTTGCCTTGATACGGTACCTGTGTCGACTGATCTGATATGACTTTGCCGCTGTCCCACAGGTCACCTTCGCCAGCCTTCAGTTTCTCCTCGCTGCTGGCAACCAGAATCTGATAAGCCGTTTGCATCTCCCCCCGCCGTGGAGAACTAAGTCCCCAACTGAGCCTCGGGTGCAGGGTGTCCACGCCTAACGGATTGGTTGCATACTCACAACGCAGATCGCCCACCCTGACCGGAGACTCTGATCCGTAGCCAGTTGCCCAGGCTAGGCAGAACACGCTGAGCAAAGCGCCACGAATAAGATGTCGCATAATGTTGGACCTGTCCTTTCGATCGGATTACTGAGCCCAAAGGTCCCGCCACCATGTAGATTGCAACTCCTGGGCTGCCCCCCGTTCCGCCAAAGAGCGATTTCCTGCCCAGGACGTCATCTCAGGCGACAACTTGCATCGCTGGTTGGGGGTCCCGCACAGAAACGAACTTGTTAATATTGTTTTTAGAGACCATCACATGATCTGTATAGAGGAAGGGGGGGACCTTCTCCTTGTTCAACCAGCGCAGCACGGCAGGAATGATTCTTGATCCGTACCTCTCAGGAAAGAATGCAACTGAACCAATAAAGGGGCTATCATTGGCTCGGATTTCGCCCGTCACTCGCGGGTCTGGACTGAAATCCTGACTGACGATCGCGCTCAAACGCTCCCGTCCAGCCTCACGAACTGCGCGCAAGGCGCCGAGCGCAGATGCATCGTTAATAGCGCCGATGAGCAACCGCTCACGAGGGCGCAGTTCACGCAGGAATCTGGCTGTGGCCTGGTATCCACCGATCTCAGTATCCATGGCGTCGCGATGGACGACCTTTAGGTTTGTACGAGCGTGGCCGCCAAACGCGTTGCGGATGCCCCGAACTGTTCCAGTCATCCTCGCGTGGGGAGTAGGTCCGGCCGCAGACGTTTCTAGGATTAAGACCCGCGATACATTCGTTCGCCACTTTCTATATGCACAACGGCCCAAGGCCTCCCCGGCCATTAGTCCCGCTGCATAGTTGTTTGCACCGAAATAGATGGCACGTGGCTGAGGGATATCTATCGCCAGAGTAGGAATCCTGGCCTTTGCAAACATTTCGGCAAGCACCAGAGCCACCCGGTAATGGATCTGAAACTCGATGGCAAAATCTACATGCTGCTCAATCATCCACTGCGCGTTCTGTATCGCTTGCTCCGCGTCCAGTTTGTTATCAGCGACAAGGAGGTCAAGAAAGTATCTCTTGGCCTCCTGGGCCAATCCCCGAGTAACGGCTGCAGAAAAAGGATTATCTGAACACAGTTCAGCGTAGCCAACCCTGAAAGTACGAAAGCCGAGCGGAAGCTTGTACTTCTTGGTGCGCGGGTCGCGGGAGACCCAGCCATCATGCTGAAGGGTATAGAGTATACGTAGTGCTGTAGCCATGTCGAGCTGCGCTGCCTCAGCGATGTCCGCTAAACTAGATCCCTGAGTGTTGTGCTGCAGAGTATCCATGACGCGGAGCGCTTTGCCGAGAACCTTGACATAATAACGGGGCGATCTATCTCGGCACGGCTGCAAATTAGAGACGAGTTCTCCCACTTATCCTCTCCCCTCGTAGCCCGGAATCTCGTACAGGCGTGAAACTCAAGAATGGCAAGCGTTCTCCTGTCACTGCCCCCTGGTCCGCACATTCCATTTCGGGTCAAGCGTCCCCGCCATTTTAGCGGGCTTCGGCAGTTAGTCAAGTGGTTTTACATCGTGAAAGTAAAATTGTCTTGACATCCATACCTGTGCGTCGCCATAAATGCGTCCAACGGAAATTGAACCGGGCTCCTCAACGCGAGTGGTAGTACAGTACTTCAGTCCGGTCGATTCTCGCTGCTGCGGGTGTAGAATCCTTGCTCTTGAATTCCACAACTTTGTAGCAAGACTCCGCGCTGTCTTGCCTCACATCTCCCACGCCGAGCCAGTGTTCGCACAGGAAAGCTGGAGGGGGGTCAGACTATAGTAGAAATGGCTTCGCGCCGTAACTCTTTCAGGCTGCGATGCGCCACGTGTACCGATGGTGGACGAGTGCCGTTCCAACTTGTCTTACCTGACCTTCCTACGAAGGGCCATCTTTCGGGCCGCGCAAAATCGGGGCGTCCCAGATTGGGGGATTAAGTTGGAACGGCACTAGCATGACTCGGAACGTGCCGTCCACTCCATGTTGCAGGGCAGCCCCGACACCATCCTGCAAGATTCACACCCGCTTCAAGGTTTGCCTCCCTCGACCTTCGTTAGAGATTGACCACTGATTTCAGCTCACTCTTGTCGAACCCTTGGTAGCCATCGTCAAAAACAATCGAGAACCTTTGCGCCTTGGCTAGCAGGTCGGTGTATTGCACTGGCTCTGCGAATTCAATCCTGGCGCCATAGCGGACATAGAGCGGCAGCCTCGACAACGGGGATTTCACTTCCTTCAGCTGCTGCGGTCCCGTGAGCACCCCGCCGTTCCAGAAGTCCACCCATTTGGCTCCCGGCAGATAAACATCGCGCTCGCCTGAGGAATTAAGCACCGGGCAAACCAAGAACGAGTCTCCCAGCATGTACTGGGCAGAAACCTCCCATGCCGCAGGATCGTCCGGCCACTCGATGATCAGCGAACGAAACATCGGATAACCGCTTCCACAGCACTGCTCGGCTTGGGCGAGAAGGTAGGGTAGCAGAGCATACCGGAGTCTCAGCCATTGCCGCGCAATGTCGGATACCGAAGGATATTCCCAGGGCTCGCGGGGCGTCGTGCCGTGGTAACGGATGTGAGAGCTGAAGGTTCCCACCTGGGTCCATCGTATGTAGAGTTCTGGGGAGGGCTTCGTCGTCATGAAGTGCGGGACTCCGTAGAAGCCCGGGACGTCATGACTCCAGAATCCGAATCCCGAAAGTCCCAGATGCATGCCGCAGCAGATAGTGCCGGCCAGGCCGTCAAAGGTGCACGCGCTGTCACCTCCCCAGTGGACTGGGTAACGCTGGCTGCCGGCCCAACCCGACCTGGCCCATTCTATATTCTCTCCTCGAACCTTGTTGGTAACCTCCCACACGGCCCTCTGGTAGAGCAGTGGAAACAGATGGCCGTATCTTGCGGCCGTGGCGCCTTTGTACATGGCACGGGTGTCGATGGACTCACCGAAATCCGCCTTAATGGCTGACGCGCCCATATTCAGAAGCTTCTCCAGCATCCCTTGATACCAAGCCACGGCGTCAGGGTTGGTGAAGTCGATGGTGTACCCCAGATCCACACCACTGGTGGGGTCGGTCGGTTTTCCAACGAAACCTTTCTCGAGAGCGAATTTCGCCAGCGGGAGATCACGATTGACGTAGGGATACTGCCAGAGGGAGACCCGAAACCCTTGTTTTCGCATGCGCCCGAAAAAGTCCGGCGGATCAGGAAATCGTTCCCTGGAAAAAGTCCAATCGCATTTCCACTCTTGGGCGAACCATCCGGTGTCCAGATGCAGCACATCAAAAGGGTATTGCTCTTCCCTGAGCCGGGCGGCAATGCCGCTCACTTCTTTGTCCGAATGATAAGTCATCCGGCTCATCCAGGCACCAAAGGACCAGACCGGTGGCATTTTGGGGAAGCCTGTAATACTGCGGTAGTTGAAGAGCACTCGTTCGGGGGTGCCTCCACCGATAAAGAACATATCGAGGGCGTCGTCCTCCAGTAGCCATTGCACCGCGCGCGTGGAATGATGGCCAATGTCGAGCCTCATCCGTACGGTCGAGTGAGCGAACAGGCCGTAACGTCGCGAACTCATGAGGAAAGGAATGTTCTTGTACGCGCGGTCGTTGTTGACGCCCAAGGCATCGACGTTGACCAAATCGATTTGCCTGCCGAACAAGTCTATGCGATCAAAGCGCTCACCAGTCCCACAGAAATGCTCTCCGGGATGGAGATAGAGCGAGATGCCCGTGGTTGCGGGGCCGTGCGCGCGATCGAGGAACAAGGCGGCGAAAGAGTCCCACTGTCCGCTGGTCTCGACGAAGTGATCCTGCCCTTGAAACTCGATGTTGACCATCCCATCCGGTGAGATCACGGGAGCAAAATCTCCGGACCCGGTTTTAAACCGCGCCGTGCCTTTGGACGAAACGACCCAGAGGCTGTCATCCTTGCTCAGGCGACCTGGAGTTTTCTTCATGGCGGGAGACCATTCAAGCATCGGACTCTCGTCGGCAAATGACCGCTTCGTGCGTGAAATGAGCATGCGCACAACCTGATCGCCATACAGCCGCACACGAATGTAGCCTGTGCCGGCCTCGGCGCCGTCTTTGAGCTGGGGCGACAGGGCGATGAGCGGCGCAGTGAACAGTATGTCGCCGTCCTCCTCAGCAGCGGATGCAACACGTCCAATCCTGTAGAGCGTGTCCTTAGAAAGGTCGGTCCCCAGGAGGTCCCCGAGGTAGTACTTGGCGTGTAACCAATCTTGACCAGCTGTTCTCTCGTCTGACGGTGTACCTGCCAGTTTTGTCTTGGCTCCCACGGTCAGTACAGCCCCGGTCACCACCATTTGCTTGGCAAACTGCCTGCGATTGAACTTATGCGTGCCCACGAAACCTCCGTGTTTTTCGAAGTTTGTAGACCTTCATTAAACCTTCAATTTTCGTCCTGGAGTTGATCATCCTTCTTCCAAATCGCACTACTCCCTGCGCCTCAGAGTCTTTTGACCTCGAGAGCCAATCGGCATGCACACAAACGCCCCATGCGGTGCCCCTGTGTGCCGCCAAAAACGCGTCTGCCGCAAACTGAATCAATCTTTCCGACTCAAATGTGACAGTATGCCATGGTCGATTCTCCCCGGCTGGGGTTGTGGAAACCTTACCTTCCAGTCCCACAACTTGCCGACGAGGCTCCGCGCTCTCTTGCTCGACGACTCTCGCGCAGAAACAGCGGTCGGAGGAACAAGTCAGCGAGAAATCGAACTAGGAATGCTTTCGCCGAGAAGCTCTTTCATGCTGCTGCACGCCACGTGTACCGATGGTGGAGCCCACCGATACGGGGCATGGCCACAAGTCTGGACGGAGCTGCTTGCCTTCGCTCCACAGGCCGCTTCTCGGGGGTGTCTTTCCCCAATCCCTCGTGAGTTTTATCCGCATGATAGTAGCGGAGGTATTCACGAACCAACCGGCGCAGATGAGCTTCGTTGAAGACGATCACATGGTCCAGCAATTCTCTGCGGCAACTCCCCACCCAACGTTCGGCAACCCCGTTCTGCCACGGACTCCGATAGGCCGTCCGGATCAGTTTGCTCCTTAGGGATTCGAGTACCTCCGTGGTTTCTCCCTAGTACTTCCTGTCTCGATCGAGGATCAGGTAGCGAGGTGCGGTGTCTTCGGGAAAAGCCTCTCGCAATTGCTGCGCGATCCAAAGACTGGTCGGATGCTCAGTGGCGTTGAAGTGGAGGACTCTCCTCCGGCTGTGGCTGGTCACGAAGAAGCAATACAAAACCCGGAAAGTCGCCGTCGGCACCGTGAAGAAATCCATCGCTGCAATCACTTCCCGGTGGTTTTTCAGAAAGACTGCCCAGAGCTTGCGCGCATCTTCATTACGGCCCACTTGAGCAAGGTACCGGGAGACGGTGCGCTCGGAAACCTCAAAGCCTAGTTTCAGCAGCTCTCCATGGATCCTCGGGGCTCCACAGGTGAGATTCTCCTTCGCCATCCGCCCGATGAGTTGACGAAGCTCCAAGCTGATCCTGGGTCTACCCTTCTCCCTCCGCCGGGAAAGAAACCGCCAATAGAGCTCAAATCCGGCCCGATGCCACCTTACAACCGTCTCCGGCTTCACCACCACGAACATCTCGGCCCACCGCGACCAGACCCATCGCAAGAAGACCCAGAACAGCTGATCCCAGCGGCGCAATCTTGGCCGCGGATTCTGGCGCTTGAGCACACTGACCTGCTGCCGCAGCGCCACGATTTCAAGTCCCAGACTATTTCGTGAGCGAACGAATGCATTGAACCACCCAAATAGACTGAAGACAAATTTGAACATGGAAGCAGTTTACACGGACCTGTGGTCATCCCCGGGCGATCTCGTAACCCATTGGTTTCCCAAAGGAATCGACTTTTGGCGACAGACACCATGACGCGGAGCGCTTTGCCGAGAACCTTGACATAATAACGGGGCGATCTATCTCGGCACGGCTGCAAATTAGAGACGAGTTCTCCCACTTATCCTCTCCCCTCGTAGCCCGGAATCTCGTACAGGCGTGAAACTCAAGAATGGCAAGCGTTCTCCTGTCACTGCCCCCTGGTCCGCACATTCCATTTCGGGTCAAGCGTCCCCGCCATTTTAGCGGGCTTCGGCAGTTAGTCAAGTGGTTTTACATCGTGAAAGTAGAATTGTCTTGACAAGCCGGTTCCCCTAGTAGATTTTGTCTGTTGAAAGCCTTTGCCTCGTCGGGCGAAGCCTTATTATCCGCGGAAGCCCTGTGACTGAAGGCCGTGAGTTTGGTTAGTTTCTTCAGGAGGTCATCATGTCAAGAACGAGGAAGATTGGCAATATACTTGCCACCATCGTGGTTTTGTCCCTCAGCCTCGGAGTGTGCTGGGGCCAGGTCAAGTCGAGTAGCATCACCGGTATTGTTACAGACCCAAGTGGCGCTGTTGTCCCCAACGCGGCCGTAGTTGTGACCAACCAGGACACTAACGTTGCTATGGAGGTCAAGACCAACGTCGATGGTGGCTACACGGTGCCATATCTCCCGGCTGGCCGGTATTCGATAAGCGTCCAGGCATCCGGGTTCCAACCTTATCACAAGACCGACATTGTCATGGGAACTGGCACTATCGTGCGAGCTGACGTTGCCCTCGTAACCGGCGCCTTGAAGGTGACCATCGAGGTGAGGGCCAACGCCGTCGAACTTCAGACCGAAAGCGCCACAGTCCAGGGCGCTGTCGACACAAACACCATCCTGAACATCCCTAATATTACCAATAATCCACTCTATTACGCGACGTTGCAGGCCGGCGTGGTGCCGACGTACATGATGTATAACAGCAAGTCCCTCGGCGTGGGCGTTACCGATCGCCAAGGTTACTCCGGGATGAGGATCAATGGCGGCATGCTGGGGACCAATGACGTTCAATTAGACGGGGTTTCGGTGCAGGGCGCGGCCTGGCACGAGTCGACGGTCATGCCCAACCGCGACTCGCTCCAGGAGGTCCGTGTCACCACCAATACCTTTGCCGCCGATCTCGGCAACGGTCAAGGCTTGGTTTCGCTCATTACCAAGAGCGGAACGAACCAACTCCATGGCACTCTCAGCTATAGGGCGCGGAATGAGGCCCTGAACGCCAACGGACTTTGGAACAACCAACAGGGGATTGACAAAGGCATGTACCGGGTACACGAAGGGAGCGGCAGCATCGGCGGTCCTGTCATCCTCCCCAAGATCTTCAACGGAAAAGACAAGCTGTTCTTTTTTGTTTCCTTTTCGCGGCTCACTCACGGTGAGCCTATCAATTATTTGGGTTACGTTCCGACGGAGCTGGAGCGTCAAGGAGACTTCAGCCAGACCATGATTCCTGACGAGAGTGGTAACCCGATCCCTGCCCAGATTTGGAATCCGTTCACGGCAGTTCTGGTTCCAGGCAGTACTCAGGTTTTCGAAAGGCAGCCATATCCTAATGCGATCGTAACCAATCCAGACGAGTTCGGCCTGAAGTACCTCCAGGCCTATCCGAAGCCGAACCACCCCCCAGTTGACGCGTTCAACCACCAGAACTATTTCTTCAGCGGCAGCTCAAAGACCACCCGCAACAATCTGGCTGCACGGGTGGACTACCGCCTTGGAAACAAGAACTATATCTATCTCAGCGGCGGCATTCAGAATGGCGCCATAGCCTACCCGAACCTTTGGGGGGATAGCCCTTTCGCCAACATGGGATGGCCTGGAAACATTACCGACGACAATCCTTACGCTTCGATCGGCGACACCATTACCCTGAACCCAACCACGGTGGTCGACGTCCGCTACGGCCTGACGCGCATCCACACGACCTCCTCATATCCAGCCGGCTCCGGGTTCGATTACTCCGCCTGGGGTATGCCCTCCAGCGTGCAGAGTTACGTCGCCATCAGTGGGACGGCTCCGTCAGCCGGCAACTTTGGTCCCTGGGACAGCTTGAATTCTGACGGCTGGGCCCGCAAGAATGAATCTCAGCTCAACCATGTCTTCACCGGCAGCATTACTAAGACACTGGGCAAGTGGACCCTGAAGAATGGCGCGGAGTACCGCGTCTACCTCGGCAACTGGGCGGACATTCAATTTGGCACCCCGGCGCTTGGGATGTGGACGGGAGACAGTTACACTGCCCAATTTGGAAACATTGATGGCGGCAACGCCGCTCTGAACACAACTCCGCAACAGTACGGCTTCTCCGGAGCTATGGCCGCCGTGGGCGCCATGGGCTGGCGGCTTGATCCAGGGACTACTGCCAAGCCCGCCCTGGCCGCAAAGTACATGGCCTTCTACACCCAGAACGACTGGAAGGCAACCCAGAAGCTGACCCTCAACCTGGGGCTTCGCTACGAGGTGCAGCCCGGGCCGACGGAACGTTACAACCACATTTATGGCGTCGATTTGACGAAGGGCAATCCCTTCGCCGCGGCGCTGAATGTCGCCAACGCCAGTCCGCTCGCCGGCATGGGCCGCATCGCTTTCCCCGGCCAAGACGGCTATTCCCGCAACCTGTGGGACACGCAGTGGAACAACATCTCGCCCCGCATTGGAGCGGCTTACCGGCTGACAGACTCGACCGTGCTCCGGGGCGGATACGGGCGGGTGTATGCGCCCAGCAACAGCGGCTTTAACGCCAATACGCTGATCTACGGTGGGGCCGCCTTCGCAGGCGGGACGGCCAGTACTCCCTTCGGCACTACTTACAACGGTCTGCCGGTCGGCCGCTTTGAGGATCCGCAAAATTCAAAGATCTATCCGCCCTTAGGCGCCGTACAAGGTCCTAGCTTGTATGGCAACGGAAACGCCAGCAGCAGCGTTGACCTCTTCCTGCGAAACGGCTACAAGAACGCCGTTATCGACCAGTGGAACTTCTTCGTCGAACACCGTTTCCGTGGGTGGCTTGCGTCGGTGGGTTATGTAGGATCTCACGGTTCCGATCTCCCCTGGCGCAATTTCCCTCTTACCGGGGATTTTACTCTTCCCCTTTCGATGCTGCAGGGCTGGAGCGCCCAATGGGTCGCCTCCAATGGCCTGGATAATCCGGGGGATGCCCAGGTTTCGAATCCGCTCCCGGCGCTGGTTGGCGGCGCGGTTGGTCCCATAGGCAACGGAACCATTGCGGTCAGACAATCTCAACAGCCGTATCTCGGCTTGCTGGGGCAGACCGTTTTGGCGAGCAAAGGAAGCTCAAGGTACGACGCCTTGCAAGTCCGTGTGGAACATGCTTACTCGAACGGGCTACAGGCGATGCTGAACTACAATTGGTCCCACGCCACCGGCAACGTGGGAGGCGTTTGGAATAGTACCTACGCCGAGTCGCAGATCGGAGCTTCCGTGCCACCGGGCGGCGGGACGGACTACCGTGACCTGAGCCGCAATCATGACCTTCTGGGGTACGACACCCCGCACCGCTTTGTCGGCGTGCTGACTTATTTGCTTCCCACCGGCAAGGGCAAACGGCTGGATCCCGGCAACAGGTTCCTCCGGGCCCTGATCGGCGATTGGCAACTGGGCACGGTTGTCACGCTGCAGACCGGAGAGCCATGGGCCCCCTCTTGCGGCAGCATTAACGGACGCTGCATCCCCACGGGAGAGCCATTGGAACTGCCTAAGGCACTGCAACGCTGGTATGACGGGAACACTACGGTCACTTTGCCCAATGGCCGTCAATACATCCCTCCAGCTTACACCTTCCTCAAGTGGAATCCCGATGGGTTCAGGGAGGAGTTGGTACAGTTCCCGGATGGGAGTTACCACAACGACGGGCTCTGGTATGGAACCACGGCGAAATATATGAGTGAGCTGCGGATGCCCGCGTTCCAAAACGTGAACCTGACCATCAACCGGAAGTTCCGGTTCACGGAGCGAGTTGAATTGGAGCTCCTCGCGGAGGCAACCAACCTGTTCAACAACACCAACTACGTTCCCAACGCGGTAACCAACGGCTTCAGTTCGGCCGTCACGGCGGATCCGAGCACGCAGACCAAGGTGGGCCAGAACAGCAACTCCAGTTTTGGCACTATTTCGCTGACCGACTGGCAGAGCACCCACTTCGTCATGGACCCAAGGCAGGTCACCCTTTCGCTCCGTCTGCGCTTCTGATAGAATCGCACCATTCAGGCCTGCGAACCCCCGTCGCCTGGGCGGCGGGGAGGGCCTTTTATTCCGTCGCCGTGATGAAACGTGCATCCCCCACGCTTTTTTTCTTTTTTTTCGCAATTCTGGCACAGGCAGAAGCCCCCGACAGGACTAGGATCCTCTTCGAAGACATACAGCGTCATTCCGGAGTTGATTTTATCCTCGACAATTCCGCCACCCCGGAGAAACACCAGCCCGAAACGATGATCGCGGGAGTCGCCGTCTTCGATTACAACAACGATAGCCTGCAGGACATCTTTTTCGTTAACGGGGCGAAGTTACCGGAGTTGAATAAATCCGATCCGAAATACTGGAACCGCCTCTATCGGAACAATGGCAACGGGACATTCACCGACGTGACCCTGGCCGCTGGCGTGAAAGGACTGGGATATGGCATGGGTGTGGCAGCCGGGGACTACGATAACGACGGCTGTGTCGATCTCTATGTGGCCGGTGTTGACCACAATCAACTGCTTCACAACAACTGCGACGGCACCTTCACCGATGTCACCGCGAAGGCCCACGTCGAAGGCATGATCCCCGGGCAGGGCAAGGGCTTTGGGATCAGCGCGGGGTGGTTCGACTACGACAACGATGGTTTTCTCGACCTGTTCGTCTGCAATTACATCCGCTGGATTCCGGAACAGGAACGCGAATGCCGCACGGCGGGGCAGCGGGGCTATTGCACTCCCGAGGTCTATGAAGGTCAGCCCAGCATCCTATACCACAACAACGGGGACGGGACCTTTACGGATGTATCTGAAAAGTCCGGCATCGGCTTCCACATTGGGAAAGGAATGGGGGTCACCTTCGCGGACTATGATAATGACGGGTATCCGGACATTTTCGTGTCGAACGACACGGTCCGGAATTTCCTCTTCCATAACAGAGGGAATGGAACCTTCGAGGAAAACGGAGTTCTGGCGGGTGTTTCTTACAACGAGCACGGTAGATCGATCGCAGGCATGGGCGCAGACTTCCGCGATGTCGATAATGATGGCAAACCCGACATCTTCGTCGCCGCCATGCTTGGCGACACGTTTCCGCTCTTCCGGAATGCCGGCCGGTATTTTGAGGATATTACTTTGGCCTCGGGCATCAGTCGCGCCACCATTAAACTGACGGCCTGGGGTGTCGGCATGTACGATTTCGACAACGATGGCTGGAAGGATCTGCTCGCGACAACAGGATCAGTCCTGGACAACGCCGAAACGGTAGAAAGCTTGCCCTCCAAACTGCCCAACCTCCTGCTGCGAAACACCGGCGGGCGCAAATTCGTGGATGTGAGTGCCAACGCCGGCCCCGCTTTTGGCAGGCCAAAAGCGCATCGGGGCGTTGCTTTCGCCGACTTGAATAACGACGGCAAGATCGATGCCGTGGTTACGTGTCTTAACGAGCATCCCGAGATCTGGATCAACCGTTCGCCGGAGCCGAACCATTGGCTCATGCTGAAGCTGATCGGGACCAGGAGCAACAGGCAGGCGATCGGCGCGAAGATCAAGCTAACCCCGGACTCCGGCGCGCCGCAGTACAACCACGTCACAACTAGCGTGGGCTTCAGTTCGTCGAGCGACGAACACGTACATTTTGGTCTTGGCAAGTCCACCCGCGCCAAGGCGATCGAAATCACCTGGCCCAGCGGCACAAAACAGGTTTTGGCAGACGTAAGCGCCGATCAAATCCTCACCATTACCGAGCCAAGATGACCGCTGCCTTGCTCGGCGAGAGCAGCAGGAAAGGGCCGGGAGCGGTTTCTATCCATCGAGCTCAAAGACGGCCTTGGGAGTGGCAGGTCTGGAACGCGCGCACTTCCATACTTTGCCGGCTAGCGGCCTGCCGCTTGACAAGAGGTCATCGAATCATGGGCCTTGTCGAAATTGACTTCTATGAATTGTCGAGGTAGCGTCCTGTGCAGGAGCTGAGGATGTCCCTATACGTAGTCCTCTTGGCTGCGCTTCTCGGAACCGTATCGGCCGCTCCCCCTGTGGATGAAAGGGCGCGTCTACTCGCCGAAATCCGAGCCGCAGCCAGCAAAGCTGAAGCCGCCGGCGATTCTGCCGGGGCAGTGGCCGCACTCGAACGAGGGCTGAAGATTGATCCGAACTGGAAGTTTGGGCTGTTAAAAGCCGGTCGCCTTCTTTACCAAACCGAACAGTATGCAGCGGCGAGATCCTATCTGACGCGCCTCACGCAAGTGGATAACAGTCTTGCGACCGCCTGGGCACTCCTGGGGATGTGTGAATTCCAGCTGGGAGATTACCGCGCTGTTATTGAGCACATCGACCGCGCTGACCGGCTCGGGATCCCTGAACAATCCGGCTTTCGGGGGAGCGCCGGCATTAACATGGGTTTGGCCTACGTCGAACTGGGCGATTATGAAGCAGCCATTGAACTGCTCAACAAGCTGGTCCCTTCTAAGGAACCGCGGAAGCGCGAGCAGATCACCACAGCTTTCGGGTATGCATCTATGCATTTGTCTCTCAAGGCTACCCTGTCATCCGAAGAGGCGGCTGTATTGCACCGGCTGGGAGAGGCCTACTATCTGAGCGCGGCCGGCGACCGCCGCGGAGCCAGAGCAGTTCTTGCCGACCTGATCAAGCAATATCCCAAAGCGACGGCCTTGCACTTTGTGTATGCGAACCTGCTCATGTACTGGTCGGACTTTGAGGCCGCCAACCTGGAGTTTCGCGCCGAATTGGCGAACGATCCCGAAAGCTACCCTGCACGCCTCGGCCTCGCCTACGTGGCGGTGCATGGCGAGGAGGCGCCTGAGAGCCTGCGCTGGGCCACAGAAGCGGCGCAGATGCGCCCGGACTTGTATCAGTCTCACTTCTACCTGGGCCAGCTCCTGTTGAGACACGATCAGGCCAAAGAAGCGTGCGCCGAATTGGAAGCTGCTTGCAGGCTTGCCCCCGCGCAGAGCGGTGTACGCTACTGGCTGGCCAAAGCGTACCGCGCCTTGGGCCGGATAGCCGATGCGGAGCGGGAATTGAAGGAATTCGAACGCCTGAAAGCGCTGGAGGAACCGGGAAAGACGGCGCATACTGTGCCAGGATCTGCGGATGCGGCCGCCACGGCAGTGACACCCGCCCCCCGCTAGCCGCTCGGCATGGACGGCTCGCAATCGAGGAACCTTGTGGTCTTCATTGATTGCCGCAAAGAAGGACACCCATCGCAGCGACGCGCGCTATCATAACAATTGCGCACCAGAAGAAGGCTTGCTCATTTTGTCCCGACACTATTTTGCACGACACAATAGCTGGCTAGCACCCCATCGAGTGTCCTGCTGCCGGAGAGCGGAGGTGCCACCTATTAATGAAACGATGATGAGCAGGATTCGAAGCATATCTCTCATAGGCATCGTGTTGGCCGGGCTTCTCTGGCAGGTCGGGGAGGTGTCTCCTAACGATGCCAATAATCAGACTCTCCAACGGATCGGCCGCGAAGCAGATGACGCAATCACCGGGGGTGATTTTCGCAAGGCCGTGGCGCTCATCGAAAAGGGTCTGAAGATCGATCCAAACTGGAAAGACGGTCTGTGGAAGGCGGGACTGGTCCTGTACCAGGACGACCAGTTTGGGCGTGCCCGGCAGTATCTATCCCGGCTCACACAGGTTGATGGCACTCGCGGGGTCGGCTGGGCGCTCCTCGGAATGTGCGAGTTTCAGCTTCGCGAATTCCGGGCCGCGATTGAAGACATCACCCGCGCCGACCGGCTTGGGATTCCGACGCAGTCCGGCCTCCGGGATGCGGCCTACCTGGATCGCGCGATTGCCTACATCCATCTCGGCGAATTCGGGACGGCTATTGAACTTCTGAACAAACTCGTGTCACGCGACAGCTTGGAGGAGCGCGAGCGGCTCATCGCAATTTTCGGGTATGCGTCGTTGCACCGGTCCATGGAGGCCCCCCTTTCGCCTGAGCAAATGGCCCTGGTGCGCGGCGTGGGAGAGGCCATGTACAGGAGCGCCAGCGGCGACCGGCGCGGCGCAAGAGCGTTATTCGACGGCTTGCTGCGGAAGCACCCGAAGGCGCCCCTCCTGCATTACTCGTATGGGAGCCTGCTTCTGTCCTGGCTGGACTACGACGGTGCTGGGGCGGAGTTTCGCGCGGAATTGGCTGTCGATCCCGAAAGCTACCCCGCCCGGCTGGTCCTCGCCTACATCGCGATGCATCAAGGGGAGGCGCCCGAGGGCTTGCGCTGGGCCACAGAAGCGGCGCAGATGCGCCCGGACTTGTATCAGTCTCACTTCTACCTGGGCCAGCTCCTGTTGAGACACGATCAGGCCAAAGAAGCGTGCGCCGAGCTGGAAGCCGCCCGCGGGCTTTCCCCCTTGAACAGCGGCGTGCGCTACGCGCTGGCCAAAGCGTATCGGATCTTGGGCCGCAATGCCGATGCGGAGCGGGAATTGCAGGAGTTTGCGCGGTTGAAGGCGCTTGAAGAACCGGCGAAGGCTGAGCGTACCTCGCCCGGATCTGCGCCAGGCCGGGATGAGCCCCCTCCGATTCCAGCACCGCGCTGAGCCGGATCGACGTTTCTAATCTGCTTGGGTTTGCCTTGGCCTAGTTGATCAGAGAGCTTTGCGCAGGCAAAGCAGACTTGAATTATGAATTTCGCACCGGCGCCAAACGATTTCGTGACCGATGCTTCATTGAAGCCTGCAAAAAAACTCAAACCAGCCGGCGCAGACATTCGACGACGCGTGTCTACGTCATCCCTTTTCGTCATTTTTACGGATGACCGTACCGTCATGAGCGACTTCAACAAATGCGCCGTTGTCATGCACAAAAAAGCAAGGCCCAATGTGGTACCAAAACTCTGCCAGCTGCCATGAGTATGGCGCGAAAATTCTAGGAGGAGTGTATATGAACCAGTTCACCGGGCGGCGTCTTTTCATGAAAACGATGGGCGCGAGTGTGGCATTGCTGACCCAGGGTGCCATCATGGAACGGGTGTATGGGAAGTCGGAAAACCGGGCTGCGAATGCGCCTATTCCTTTCTATTTCGAGCGCATGCGATGGTTCCATCAGGCCCGTTTTGGAATGTTTATCCATTTTGGCTTGTACTCGCTTTGGGGGCGAGGGGAATGGGTAATGTTCGTGGAACGGATCCCGAAGGCGGAATATGCCAAACTGGCGGAGCAATTCAATCCCCTTCGATTTGATCCCGACGCTTGGGCAGAAACCGCGCGCAATGCGGGAATGCGTTACATGGTCCTGACCGCGCGGCACCACGACGGCTTCTGTCTTTTTGACAGCCAGGTCAGCGACTTCACTTCGGTGAAGACTGCAGCCAGACGGGATTTGGTGGCTGAATATGTTCAGGCCTGCCGCAAGGCGGGACTCCGCGTGGGCCTCTATTACTCGTTGCTCGACTGGAGGTTCCCTGGCTATTTTGATCCCCTAAGGCATCCAGCATCGGCGAAAGCGCTGGTTGAGCAGGCTCATGTCCAGGTGCGGGAGCTGATGACCCATTACGGGGAAATCGACGAACTATGGTATGACGGGGATTGGATTTGTCACGGGCAGGTTAAGGTGGATCCCGTGCAATTTTGGCGCTCCCGGGAACTAAATGCCATGGTACGCCGTCTGCAGCCGCGAATCCTGATCAATAACCGGTCCGGCATTCAGGAAGACCTCGACACGCCTGAACAGCAGGTGAAGGCGTCTGCTAGCGGAAGGGGTTGGGAAACTTGCATGACCATCGGAGACTCGGCCGGCTGGGGGTATGTGAAATACAGTCCCAACATGAAGACAGTCCCGCAACTGCTGCAGAACCTGGTCACGGCGGCTGCGGGCGAAGGGAACTTTTTATTGAATGTCGGCCCCAAACCGGACGGGACGCTGCGGGAAGAAGAAGTCTCCCGGCTGAAAGAAATCGGCGACTGGATGAAAGTCAACGGTGAGGCCATCTATGGATCCCAGCGATGCAGTCTGCCAGACCAGCAGTTGCCTGGCGCTCCGCTGGGGATGTGGACCCGGAAAGGCAACACCGCTTATTTGCATGTTTTCCGTTGGCCGGGCCACACGGCGGTGATCCCTTTGGTAGCCACACGCGCCCTATCAGCCACCTTGCTGGCCAATGGTCAGCCGGCTGAAATCCGGCAGGAATTCAACGGACGCTTGGTAATTTCAGGATTGCCTGAAATCCCGCCTCATCCTTATGTAAATGTGATCAAGATCGAATTCGCCGAACCGCCCCGCCAAATGCAGGAGATGGACAAGGCGGCGTGGCTTGAAGGAAAGGCCGGATGATCTAATCAACTTGCCCAATGAAATTCCACACAAATTCAATGGAGATGAAAATGAGAACAAGGAAGTCGCTTCGTAATTCTCTTTGGTTTTCACATGCTGCCTTTTTGCTATTCATATTGGTTATTGTCCGCCAAGTTAGCAGCTGGGCGAGTCCAACCTCTTCAGATCGTCAGCCTCACTTTTGGATCGTCAATCAACAGCATTCGCAAGCTTCTGATCAAGGTCCCGGCACTGAATCTACCCCTTTTAAGACTATTTCACGCGCGGCCGCATTGGCGCAGCCGGGAGACACGGTGGTAGTCCATGCCGGTATCTATCGGGAGCGAGTGACCCCAGCCAGGGGCGGAGTAGAGGGGAAGCCCATAACCTACCAGGCTGCTCCCGGTGAAAAAGTCGTGGTGAAAGGATCAGAGTTGTATAGGGGGGAATGGCGGCAGGTAGCTGCGGGGAAAAATGTATATACCGCTAGCTTGGACATGGCGCTCTTGGACAAATTTAATCCCTATGCCACCAGAGCGGAGGGATTGCCGGGAAAGAAGACCTTAGGACAGGTATTCGTGGATGGTGAGTTGTATTCTGAAGTGGATAACCTTGACCAACTAAGGCGCAGTCCGGGAACCTGGATGGCCGCCGAATCGGGCCAGGCAATCCATCTGCATTTCCAAGATTCCACGGTTTCTCCAGAAAAAAAGCAAGTAGAGTACACCGTGCGGAACCGTGTCTTTGCCCCGCATCAAAGGGGTTTAGGATATATCACGGTCCGAGGGTTTGTCTTTGAACATTGCGCCAATCAGGGCGCCGGAGGGTTCTGGGAAACGGACAAACAGCAGGCTGGAATGGTGAGTACGAGATCAGGCCATCATTGGGTGATCGAAAAGAACATCATCCGTTATGCCAAAAGCTTGGGGATAGACATTGGCAGTGAAGGTGGCTTGGAGCAGAAGGAGCCCAAAGAATCTACGCAACGGGCGGGCTGGCACCTGATACGGAACAACACCATCAGCGACAATGGGGAAGGGGGAATTGCTGGAATAAACCACCAGGGCACACGAATCATCGGTAATGTATTTGAGCGGAACAACGCCCTTCACTGGGAGGCCATCGAAGAGGCTGCGCTCAAAACCCACTTCAATGAGGATGGCCTCATTGAAGGAAATCTGTTCCGCAACAACGACTGTCCCGCCATCTGGCTGGATAACACGTATACCAATGTGCGTGTGACAAGAAACCTCATCCTGAACAATGCCGGGTCCGGCATTTTCCTGGAATTGGGATATGGCCCAGCTTTGGTGGATAACAATGTCATTGGCTACAACTACCAGGGAATATATGCGCATGATGCGGCCGGAATCACCGTGACTCACAATTTTCTCTTCTGCAATGCTCAATGGGGGATCTTCATGCGGGTGGTCACCGATCGGACGGCCGAGAAAGATGGGAAAGAAGTCATCGTTCAGACCTCACATGAACGGATTGCCAACAATCTCATCATCGACAATGGTCGCGGCGCCATCGCGTTCCCTTTGCCGTGGGAACGAGCGGTCGACAATTTTTCGGATTTCAATCTGCTGGGGGCCGGCAATCAATGGGAATGGCTCGGCATTAATGGGCCGGTCTTTGCCATCGATCCCTGCGAAGGCCGGGTTGACAAAAAAGTCATACGAGAGAAAATTCAACAGGGTTCTGAAGGATTACCTCCAGCAAGCCGCCCCGACCTGAACATGTGGGAGAAGATATCGCTCTTGACCCTGGATCAGTGGAGAGCGATTAGCGGCTACGAAAAGAACAGCGGGATCCTTCGGCTCAAGCAGGCTCCGTCGATTGGAATCTACAGTCTGATGGCGAATCTAAACATCCTCAATGATTCCTTGTCTCAGATTAAGAACTATCCAATCGGTATAAAAATTGAACGAGATTACTTCGGAAATCCTTTTCCTGCTGATGCACCCTTGCCCGGCCCCTTTCAATGTCTCAAAAAAGGGGAAAACCTCCTCCTCCTCTGGCCAGTCATAGAATGACCTTGTACTGACCGAGTTGCCCGGGCGTCAGATTTTCAGGTAGGGGGCCGCTTGAAGGGGGGAGAAGCCTGATGTTGTCTGGCGTGACGCCATGTGGCTGAATGTGGGCCGGACGCTCCATGCCGGCAATGTAGAGGTAATCCGTGATGGCGTGCGTTTCGGGGACGGATCCGTGTTTTATAGCGTTCAGGGAAATTCAGACCCCAAGACAGATTATCATGGTTGTGAGTGGCCTTCTCCTCAGACCCTGGGCTTGCTAGGCTTTGTTACCGGATCCATGGAGGAATGTGGCGGCTGGTTTGAATCGTTCTATGTATAATACCGCGATGCGAGGGGAAATTGGATTCCGGTTGAGAACAGCTCGGCAGATTGGAGTTCCTATGCCCAAAGCCCTAAAACCGTTTGCCCTGTTAGCTTTCGTGCTCATCCTCTCCCTGCCTCTGGCTTCACAGGACAGCAGGTACCGTCCCCAAGGACAGCAGATTCCTACGCCCGACTGTCTGGTTATGAAAGGCGCCTGGGAGGGCGGGTCTAAACCCTGCACTCAGAGTGAACATGAAACATGGCTCGCCGACATCACGCACTGGCGGAACGAACGGCGCATTCGCATCGGCTACAACGGTTCGCGATATGATCTGCCCGCGCTCCGGTGGACCCAGTCGAGCTTCATGCAGCCGCAAATGATGGTCCACGACCGCTATTTCTATGATCCGGTCGCGCACCGATACACCGTTGATCGGTATCTGGACGATCTCGAAAAGCGGTACGGCGGAATCGATGCCGTACTCCTCTGGCCCACCTATCCGAATATGGGCATCGACAACCGCAACCAACACGACATGATCCGCTCCATGCCGGGTGGTGTGGAGGGAGTCCGGCAGATGATTTCCGACTTCCACCGGCGGGGCGTTCGTGTGTTGTTCCCCATGATGATGTGGGACCAGGGAACCCGCGATCCCGGCATGTCCTGGCCCGAAGCCATTGCGAAATTGATGGCTGAAATCGGAGCGGATGGCGTCAATGGTGACACTCAAGACGGCGTTCCGTTGGCGTTCATCGAGGCCGCTGAGAAGATCGGTCATCCTCTGGTGTTCGAGCCCGAGGGCGGCCCGGCGGACGAAGCGCTGGCGTGGAATCTCATGACTTGGGGACAGTACCAGTATCCCTTTGTGCCGATGGTCGACAAGTACAAGTGGCTCGAACCGCGGCATATGGTGAACATCTCGGACCGCTGGAAGCGGGACAAGACCGATAACCTGCAGTATGCCTTCTTTGACGGTGTCGGGTGGGAGAGTTGGGAAAACATCTGGGGAATCTGGAACGGGATCACCCCGCGGGATGCCGAAGCGACACGCCGCGTGGCGACTATCGAGCGCGCCATTGCTCCATTTTTGGTGAGCTCAGGCTGGGAACCACACGCCCCAACCTCGCGTTACGGGGTCTTTGCCAGCCGGTGGCCCTTGGGTTCGCAGACGGTTTGGACGATTGTGAATCGAAACGAGTACGACCTAAGCGGACCTCAGATCGAACTGCCCTCCCAAGATGGCATGCGTTATTTCGATCTTTATCATGGAGTCGGACTGAAGCCTGGACGCAGTCGGGACGGAAAGACCGTGCTGAGCTTTGATCTTGAGGCGCACGGGTATGGAGCCGTACTCGCTACGCCTTCGGATCCTGAAGCCGCAATGCAAAACTTAATGACGAAGATGAAGGAAATGACGGCTACCGCGCTGGCCAGCTATCCGCACGAATGGAAACCGCTCCCGCAACAGATGGTGCCGATCGCGGCCACCAGGCCTCCCTCAGGTATGCCCGCGGACATGGTGAAGATCCCCGCAGGAGATTTTGATTTTCGAGTCCAAGGCATCGAGATCGAAGGCTTTAACGATACCGGCGTGGATGTGCAATATGCGTGGGAGAACTCCCCTCGGCGCTTCCACGACCACCGGATACACATCAATTCGTTCTGGATCGACACGTACCCCGTCACAAATGCTCAGTTCAAGACGTTCCTGGATTCCACTCATTACAGGCCGCAGGATGATCTAAACTTCTTGCGTGACTGGCAGAACGGTGTTTACCCGAAGGGATGGGACAACAAACCTGTCACTTGGGTTTCGCTGGAGGATGCGCGAGCCTACGCAGCCTGGGCAGGAAAGCGTCTTCCCCACGAGTGGGAATGGCAGTATGCCGCGCAAGGCACGGATGGACGTCTGTACCCTTGGGGGAATGCGTGGGACGAAGCTGCTGTTCCGACACCCGACAAGACCCGCACGATGCGGGGGCCGGATCCCGTGGATGCCCACTCTCGGGGCGCAAGTCCGTTCGGTGTGATGGACCTTGTCGGCAATGTATGGCAATGGACGGAAGAGTTTGTCGATGACCATACCCGGGCAGGCACTCTGCGCGGGGGGAGCTACTACCAGCCGCAGGGGTCGATCTGGTACTTCCCCCAGGCCTACAGGCTCGACGAACACGGCAAGCTCCTGCTGATGGCTCCCAGCATGGACCGCGCGGGCGCGCTGGGATTTCGCTGCGTCATGGACGCAGAGTAACCGCCCATGGCAAAGTGTGTCCGACTTCAGCGCAAGTGAGACCGTGGATTGAGGTTGGCTAAGGTATAGTTTTCCCCTGGTTCACCCCCCCCAGGCCACGCTTCCAGGGCCTCCTGCGCCGCATGAATTTCCCACCGTAAGGTCGCCCGCAGCTTTTGGCTCCCCCATTTCTTATGTGCGCCTCCGATGCGATTCTGTTCCGCACATACGCAGTCGCGGAATCGACTGGCATACATGGCCACAAGCGAGCACAGCCCTTCTCACCAGCCAAGCCGGATTGGTCCTGGGAAACAGGCTTTGCGCCGAGTGGGGCAAGTCAGCTGATTCCGGACGGGAAGCCGACTTTTCATTCCCAATCCATTTTGTGTGCGCCCAGCACCCATGATGCGCACAGGAGCCCTTAGGGAAGTCCTGGTGTCCTTCGCCAAAAACACATCTGCCTGAAAACAATTGATTTGTCCAAAGCAATCTCAGATATTCAGCAGCATGCTCAGGGTCTCGCTTTCAGTCATCCGCTCGCTTCTCTTCGCACCAGACATTCGGGAGCTGGCACTCGAGAACTTGGCTCTTCGTCAGCAGCTGGTCGTGATGAAGAGAAAGTGCCCGCGACCCCGCCTGCGAAGGGTTGACCGCCTGTTCTGGGTCTGGCTATCAAGGGTCTGGAGGAATTGGCGGCAGGCAGTAGTGATCGTCAAGCCGGAGACGGTCGTGAATTGGCATCGGCGAGGTT
>Ga0315279_10002040_pt1 | contig 31547 bp, 34 predicted proteins | sample YL17G06_20_MG_FD_203694 | JGI IMG/M metagenome (GOLD analysis project Ga0315279, IMG submission 203694) | Sediment microbial communities from Yellowstone Lake, YNP, Wyoming, USA - YL17G06_20 | ecosystem: Environmental > Aquatic > Freshwater > Lake > Sediment | place: USA: Wyoming | collected...
ATCTGACTTGAAAATAGGACTGCTTAGGCGGCCACGCTCGCGGGCTGCTGTTCAATCGAGACAGAATAGCCCAACTGCTCCAACCGCTTGACCAGTCGCTTAGCCGTTGCCTCGGGGCGACGCTGGTCAAAGTAGTCGCCGCCCAGTTCACGATATGGCTCTTGACGTTTGATGAGATGATAGGCCATCACCAGGATCGAATGAGCCACCGCCATAATGGCCCTCTTCTTGCCTCTGCGTCCTGCCAGACGGTGATACTGGGCCGACAGGTAAGTTCCTTTGGTATGCGAGGCCCCGTGCGCCGCCTGATTCAAGGCAACGCCCAAGGCATGATTGCCTTTGCGCGTCTTGCCCGAGCGCCGTTTGCCGGCACTCTCGTTGTTACCGGGTGCCACTCCGGCCCAAGCGGCCAGGTGCGCCGCCGAGGGGAAGCGGCTCATGTCAATGCCGATCTCCGACACGATGATCTCGGCCGTCTGACGCGCTACACCGGGAATGGTGTCCAGCAGGGCAATTGCTGCTTCAAAGGGGACACACAGCAACTGGATCTGCTCGTCAAAGTGGGACACCGCTTCTTCCAAGTTGTCAATCTGGCACAGCAGTTCGGCCAGGATAAAACGGTGATGGGGCTTGACTCGCCCTTCCAGCGCCTTGACCAACTGCTCGCGTTTCTCCCGGAGCCTGCCTTTGGCCAGGTCGGCCATCTCGGCTGGGCTGGCGTGTCCTTCGATGAGCGCAGCCAACATGGCGCGTCCCGACACCCCCATCACGTCCGAGGCTACGCTCGCCAATTTGATGTTGGCGCTCTCCAGCACCTTTTGGACGCGGTTAACCAGCGTGGCCCGCTCCCGCACAAAGTTGCTGCGATGCCGCGTCGTCTCGCGCAGTTCCCGTTGCCCCACCGGCGGAATGAAACTCGCCCGCAACAAGCCATGCCGCAACAAGTCGGCCAGCCACTCCGCATCGTTGATGTCGGTCTTGCGGCCCGGCACAGCTTTGACGTGTTGGGCGTTGACCAACACCACCTCAAAGTTGCTCTCCAGAATGTTGAAGAGCGGTTTCCAGTATTCGCCCGTGCTCTCCATCGCCGCATGGGTGACGCCGTGGCCCATCAGCCAATCCGACAGCGCCAACAGGTCTGCCGTCATCGTCCCAAACGTGCGGGTTTCTTTGTGCAACCCACCTTGCCCATCCAGCACAAGGATGGCCGCCACTACGGTCTTCTTGTGCACATCCAGACCCGCACACTGCGTGTACACCACGTCCATCGTAGCCTCCCTGAGCGTCCATGCTACGGCTGGCGTGGATACTCGATAAGTCAGAATCTGACTTGCGGGCTTCCCTTGCGCACAACGGGAGCGACAGTTGGCGGTGCCTGCGGGTATCCCGGTCCGACTACTGAACAGGCTCGTAGCACCAGATGCATGACGACCTCTGTGCCAGCCGCGCAGTCGGGAGGATACCACATTTTCATGCTTGGTGGTGAACGCAGTTCATGGCGACTACTGATATCGAGACTCTTCGATTTGCCGGCGCAGCTTCTCTTCCGGGCTGGGTTCGGGTACTGCGGGCTGGGATGCCGCAACCTCCGCAGCTTCTGCGGCGGTCAGTGCCTCTCGGCTGGCCGCTTGCACCAAGCCCCATTTGCCACAGTATGGACAGCGTTCGAATCTACGGGTCACCAGGTTGAGACTGAAAAAGCTCAACGCGAACGGGCGCCCGCATTTGGGGCAAATTGCGCCCCCTCGGAGGCCGTAATTCCGCGGTGTGCCCGGCTCAAGATGGCGCTGCCCCCTCCCTAAAGCAAACTGCCCGGCTGTGGTCAAGATTATGACAACGCAGACCACAACCAAGAGCGGGATAATGATGCGTTGCGTGGTCTGCCAGCCTGCTTCAGCCGAAACAAACTCGACATTGACGGTATTGGATTTGAGGATGCATCCGTCGGATGTGCGTCCGACGGCGCTGAATGTATGCCGGCCGCTAGGATACTTGTCAGTGCTGAATTGAAGTGTGAACGGAGGCCGCGTCACAGCAGCCAACTCTTTGCTGTCCAACTCAAAGCTGACCGAAGTGAGGTCCTGTGCTCCTGTGCCGGACAGCGTGAACAGCCCTTGAACCTGGCCGCCTAACGAAAATCCCCAATCCTTGCGTAGTGAGAGCCTTATGTCACCCTCTTGCGCCCAGGCTGAGCGAGCAAGCATCAATGCCAGCCCTCCCACCAACAACATCGAGATTTGATATTTGAGCTTTGACATTTCGATCACTTCCATTTCGTCAGAATGGTTTCCCGCTGGAACATTCCCACACCCAGATACACCAGGCCAATGTCCACCAGGACGAGGACAGCCGCCGTGGCGAGGATGAGGCGCGTATCGAGCAGGAATAGACCTGCCATCTGCCCAAAGAATAACCCCAGCAGAGGAACAATAATGACCATCGAGACCTGTTCGGCGGTACGGGGGTCGCTCACACGCGAAGACACGATGATGCTGACGTTCACGGCCGCTACAGCCATCAACGGCCCGACGACGATCACGGCAATCAGCCACATCGGATCAAGGATGCGCGCATACACCGCCGGATTGGTCACCAGGAACCGGGCTGCGACGGCAAAGATGCCAAAACCCGCCCACGTGGCCGCGATAGCCGGAATCGCGGCAGCCAAGCCCTTGCCTAAAATCAACTCAATCGTCGTGATAGGCGTTGCCAGAAGTGGCTCCAGGCAACGGGTCGTTTTTTCGCCCACGATGCTATAGGCCGAGATCGCCACCGGTATCGCGAGTGGCAGCATCATAAAAAGCATCATGAACTGGTTGACGGTAAATACCTGCGTGCAGGCCGTGCCCGTCAGATTTCCGCACATCCTGGCAAACTGTGGCGGCATATCCACCACGTCGCTATTTCCACTGTTCGAGCCCATGGCGTACAGAATAACCAGCGGCAACACCGTGAAGAACAATGGCAAAAACACTACAGTGAACAACACGACGCGGTTCTTGAACACCTCGGCCCATTCCTTGTCTATGATGGTCTGTATCTTGTTCACGGTTCTCTCCCACCATTGATGAGCGACATATAAACATCTTCCAGCGAGTGGCGCAGCTCGCCGACGAATTGTACCTCGGCTCCGGCTTCCACGAGCTTGCGCACGATGACCGGGTTCTGTGTTTCAGGGGTGTCCAGCCCGACGACGATTTTGCCGCCGGTCGGCGAATCCACGGTCTGCACATCGTGGGCAAAGGGCAATGCCTTGACCAATCCAACCAGTGCGGGATTGGACTGCCGCAGATGGAACACGACCTTGCGCCCGTAAAGCTGTTGGCGCAAGTTTTGAGGAGTATCCACCACGAGCAGCCGTTGCTTCATCACGCCGATCCGGTCACACAGCCGGTCCGCCTCGTCCAGATTGTGCGTACACATAAAGATGGTGCGACCTTCGGTCTTGAGCTCGGAAATAAAGTCATGTACCAGCTTGGCCGCTTCCGGGTCAAGCCCCGATGTAGGCTCGTCCAGGAACAGCACGATAGGCTCATGGAGCAACGCCCGACAGATGGCCAGCTTTTGCTTCATCCCTTTGGAAAAGTTGCCCGCCAGATCGTCGCGACGATCCCACAGGCCCAACATCCGCAGGTACTTGGCCACCTGGCCGGGGACGTCTTTGACCTCGTACAGCCGCGCAAAGATGGTCAGGTTCTTTTCGGCGCTCAACCGGTCGTATAGGCCAGGCGTTTCGGTGAGGATGCCTACGCTGCGGCGGATGGCGGTATCGTCGCGCCCTACCCTCAAGTTGTTCACCCACGCTTCGCCCGACGTCGGCCCGACCAGGCACGTCAACATGCGCACTGTCGTCGTCTTGCCCGCGCCGTTCGGCCCCAGGAAGCCAAATACCTGCCCTTTGTCTACCTGGAGATCAAGCTTGTCAACGGCTAAAACAGCCGTGCCATTCTTGGGACCAGGGAATTGCTTGGTCAGTGCATTCATTCGAATCATCGTCTGCCTCATGTGTACTTGGAATCGTCGAGTTGACGGCTTGCATCAGCTTCGCGGCTCGGCGCTAGACGGGGCGACTCGGATGCGCCGGGCACAAGCACTGGCTCCGGTTCCGGCGGGACAAGCGGCTCACCGCGCGGGCGCAACCCCAAGATCACGCCCAGGCTAATGAGCGCAAACACTCCAACCGCCGCCTCAATCACTAACGGCGACCAGTGCGATTGTACGCCGACAACAGCCACGGCGTCCACGATCAGGTGATAGCCGATGGCGACGACAAGCCAGCGCCAGTCGTTGCGCGTGAACACTTGCAAGACCAGCACAGCAAGGCTGACTTGGACAGAAAGCGCGAACAGCCGCTCCACCGCGCCCAGGAGAGCCATGTACCACGGCGCGCTCCAATACGCTGCGATTTGCCGTTGTGCCACTGCGAGGGTTTGGCTGGTCAGTCCCAACCGCGTCAGATCCATCGGGCGCATGACCACCATGTTTACAAACGTCACCCCGACCAGTAGCCCCAAGATGATGGCTTCCGTCCCGCCATGACCCGCGCCGAGCATCAGCGCGTCGCGCCAGTGGCGCGCCTTCTTGGCGAGCCAACGATACCCGATGTAACGCGCCGTCTCTTCGCACAGCCCCGCCGTCAATCCCAAGATGATGGCATTGAACGGGATGTGCCACGGCTGCGGCTGCGCCGACGGCCAGATAGCTTTGAACAGCGCCGTCAGCCCATAGTTGAGCGGGATGTGCACAACCTGCGAGCCGATGAACGTCACCGCGCCGATGCCGAACAGCCGCCACGGCGCTTTCGTCTTGCGCGCCAGCCAGACACCCAGCGCAATCGGCATCCCAATCATCAGGAGCGCATTGAGAGGATACAGAACGTAAAGCATTAGTGTTTGGTCTCCTTTTCCATCCGCTTGATCGCGTCGTCAATCGCATCACGAATCTCGACGGACCCATACCCCAGACTGAGAGCTTCCACGACGGCATGACCGACCAGGGCGCGCAGCTTTTCCGACCGCATCTGCAAAAGCGCGCGGCCCTCCGGCCGCTCGCGGACATACGTGCCCCGTCCTTGCCGCGTAGAGAGGATGCCGGCGTCGTTCAGGAGCGAGTAGGCTCGGCCCACGGTGTTAAAGTTGACTCGCAGGTCGTGCGCCAGTTGCCGAACGGTGGGCAGTTGCTCGCCGGGCGCAAGCTCGCCTATGGCAAGGCTGTGCTTGACCCGTTCGACAATCTGGATATAGATAGGCACTCGGCTGTGCAGGTCAATTTTGAGCTTCATCCGGTCACCCAAAAATTGAACTAATTGTTGCATACAATTATACACTCCCTGAGCGAGGATGTCAAACCGGACAAGTCTTGTCAGCCCCACGGAACAGAGGTACAATTGCAGCCGAGAACATCAAGAGAGGTGGAGGAACAACATGGAAAAAGAAGTTGGAACAGTCACTATCAAGCGCGGACTGGCGCAGATGCTCAAGGGCGGCGTGATTATGGATGTAGTCACGCCGGAGCATGCCAAGATCGCCGAAGACGCCGGCGCGTGCGCCGTGATGGCCCTGGAGCGCGTCCCCGCCGACATTCGCGCGCACGGCGGCGTGGCACGCATGAGCGACCCGGCCTTGATCTTGAAGATCATGGACACTGTCAGCATCCCGGTGATGGCCAAGTGCCGCATCGGTCACTTTGTCGAAGCGCAGGTGCTCGAAGCCATTGGCGTAGACTATATTGACGAGTCCGAAGTCCTGACGCCGGCCGACGAGGCGCACCACATCAACAAGCACGAGTTCAAGGTGCCATTCGTGTGCGGCTGCCGTAACCTGGGCGAGGCGCTGCGCCGCATCGGCGAGGGCGCGGCGATGATTCGCACCAAGGGCGAAGCCGGCACCGGCGACGTGGTCGAGGCCGTGCGCCACGGACGGGCCGTGCTGGGCGAGATTCGCCGCCTGCAAACGATGGCCGACGAAGAGTTGATGGCCTATGCTAAAGAGATCGGCGCGCCCTACGAATTGGTGGTCGAGACCAAGCAACTGGGCCGCTTGCCGGTGGTGAACTTTGCGGCGGGCGGCCTCGCCACTCCCGCCGATGCGGCGTTGATGATGCAGCTCGGCGTGGACGGCGTGTTCGTGGGCAGCGGCATCTTCAAGTCGGGCGACCCGGCCCGCCGCGCCAAGTCTATCGTCGAGGCGACGACGCACTTCCGCGAGCCGGAAATCATTGCCGAGGTCAGCAAAAACCTGGGCGAGCCAATGGTGGGGCGGCAGATCTCGTCTATTCCCGAAGCGGAGCTGATCGCGCAACGCGGCTGGTAATATCCGGCGACACTACTCACACTATGCACGCAGACGAGAACACCCTCCGGCTGGCCACGCCGAACGACGCCGAGATCGTTGCGCATCATCGCTGGGCGATGTTTGCCGACATGGGCCACAACGACCTGGACGACCTGGCCGCCATGGATGCTTCGTTCTTGCCTTACGTACGGCGCGCGCTGGCCGATGGGTCGTATAAAAGTTGGTTGGCCTGCACAAGCGAGGGGCAGGTCGTGGCTGGCGGCGGACTGCTGGTGTATGAATGGCCGGCGCGGCCCGGCAATCCTGATCCGCGCCGCGCCTACCTTCTCAACGTCTACACTGAGACGGCATACCGTCGGCGCGGAATCGCGCGGCGCATCGTGACGGCCATCATCGCCTGGTGCCGCGCTGAGGGATTCAAGACCGTGTCGCTACACGCCAGCGCCGACGGACGAGCGCTGTATGAATCGTTGGGCTTTGAGCAGACGAACGAAATGCGGCTAAAGTTGAAGTGAAAGGGGCAAGGACGACGCTCGGAAAAGTCCGGCTCTTTGGGCGCTATCTTGAGATGGCTCATAGCGGCGCCGACACTACTTTGGACACCGTGTTGGACAAGTTACTCGAACGCAAAAGAGCGGAACTGACACAACACTGGGATGAGATGCGCGCCGAGCTTGGGCTTTTGAAAGTCAGTACGGCATGACTTCAGTCGAATTCTTTGACAAGTTTCAGCAAGGTAAAATAGGGGACGCGATTGATTTCCTTGACTGGTCAGCGACCTGGCAGATGTACAATGATGTGATCAAGAAACAAGCGAGGCCGCGTCAATGAGAATCGGAGTACTGGCGCTCCAAGGAGCGTTCATCGAACACGAGCAAGTGTTGCAGCGCATCGGCGTGGAAGCGTGCGAGGTGCGGCTGCCAGAGCATCTGGAAGGATTGGACGGGCTGATCATACCCGGTGGCGAAAGTACCACTATCGGCAAGCTGGCAGTACAATATGGCTTGATGGAGCCTATTCGCGCGATGGCGGCTGCGGGCAAGTTGCTGTGGGGCACCTGTGCGGGGATGATCTTTATGGCCAAAGACGTGGGCCGCGATCAGCCGCTACTCGGTCTGATGGACGTGACCGTGCAGCGCAACGCTTTCGGCCGGCAAGTGGACAGTTTTGAGACTGACCTGGATGTGCCGGCCATTATCACGCCGGAAAACAAGCGCCCGTTTCACGCGATCTTTATCCGCGCGCCGCTCATCGAATCCGTCGGCATGGGTGTGGATGTGCTGGCGGCCTTGAGCAACGGCGCGATTGTCGCTGCGCGGCAGGGGCGGCTGCTGGCGACGTCGTTCCATCCTGAGCTTGCGTATGATGATCGGTTCCATCGCTACTTTGTGTCGCTGGCCGTTTGACACATGAAGTTTGAGATTTGACATGATTCGCCCATTCGATTTGCGTGACGTGTCGCTCGTGGCCCAACTGGAAAATCAGGGCACGCCGCTTTACAGCGAGCTTGCCCTCACGCGCGGGACGCGCCCGCTCCAGTCGGCGTTGACGGGATTCTTTTCGCTGCACAATCGTGGCGATTATACCTTTGTCTCGCCGGACTCGCCGGGCGGTTTTGCACAGATGCGTCCACGCACGACCGCGCCGCGCGCCATTGTCACTTTCATCGCGCCGGGGTTGGCAGCCGGCAATGGAATGGCCGACATGTGGACGCAGTTGCTCGAATCGCTGGCGACGGCTGCCGGCGAGCTGGGCTTGCAGCAACTCGTGGCCGAAGCGCCGGAAGATGGGCCAGAAATGACGGTACTCCATCGGGCAGGCTTTGCGATCATGCTGCGTCAGGACATTTTGCGGTTCAAGCCAGGCAGCGCTGCCGAGCCGCCCGGCGATCTGAATCTGCGGCCCTGTGTCGAAACGGACGCCTGGGGTATCCAGCAACTTTACTTGAACACAGCGCCCCGACTGGCACAGCAGGCTGAAGCACTGCCACGCCCTCATCGCTCCGGCGCGACGCGCAGTTATGTGTTAGAGGAAAACGGCGAAGTGATGGCCTACCTGGAAATCCGGCGCGGAGCGTCGGGCGCATGGTTGAACACCCTCGTTCACCCGCAGGCCGAACAACACGCGCGAGGCGTCGTCGCGCTGGGATTGGCGCGACTGGGCCATCGCTGGTCAGCGCCGATTTATTGCTGTGTGCGGCGATACCAGGACTGGCTGGGGCATCCCCTCCAATCGCTCGGGTTCGAGTCGTCCAGCTCGACAGCCGTGATGGTCAAACGCCTGGTCGTGCCGGTGGCTGAGCCGGAGCGTGTTCCGGCATCCGTGCTGGTTCATTCCAAAGTGACGACGCCTATCGTCCATTCGCAAGATTCTCATTCGAGTTAACAAATAAATGCCACAACAGAATATTACCGATGACCTGGAATTGATGATCAATGTCTTGCCGCCCAACATCGCCGAGGCGGTGCGTCAAGCGAATCGGGGCGATCAACTCCTCGAGATCGTACTCGACCTGGGGCGGCTGCCCGAAGCGCGTTACACCGACAGCGAAACGACGCTGTGCGACAGCGAAGTGATGCCCGCCGAGATCGAGTACATCGTGTCACGCATCAGCACGTTCGACGCGGATAACCGCGCCGGCATCGAGCGGACGCTGCACCGCATCAGCGCCATCCGCAACCGGCGCGGGAACATCGTCGGGCTCACGTGCCGCGTGGGCCGCGCGGTGTACGGGACGATTGACATCATCGAAGACATTATCACGTCGGGCAAAAGCATCTTGATGCTGGGCAAGCCCGGCGTGGGCAAGACGACGATGCTGCGCGAGGCAGCGCGAGTGCTGGCCGACAAGAAGCGCGTGATCATTGTGGACACGTCGAACGAGATCGGCGGCGACGGCGACATCCCGCACCCGGCGGTGGGCCGCGCGCGGCGGATGCAGGTGCCACAGCCCAGCCTCCAGCACGAAGTGATGATCGAAGCCGTCGAAAATCACATGCCGGAGGTCATCGTCATTGACGAGATCGGGCGCGAGTTGGAAGCGCTGGCGGCGCGCACCATCGCCGAACGCGGCGTGCAACTCATCGGCACGGCGCATGGGCGCACGCTCGACAATTTGCTCATCAACCCGACGCTGTCCGATCTGGTCGGCGGCATCGAAAGCGTAACGCTCTCCGACGAAGAAGCGCGGCGGCGCGGGACGCAAAAGACGGTGCTCGAGCGCCGCGCTCCGCCCACCTTCGACGTGCTGATCGAAATCCAGGATCGGCAAAAGCTGCTCGTGCATCATGACGTTGCCATGTCGGTGGACAACGTGGTGCGCGGGCGCGCGCCGGACACGGAACTGCGCTTCCGCGATGAAGAGGGCCACGTTCACGAGACCACGCCCGAGGCAGCCGCGCCGCGCGCTGTTGATGTGGAACAGGCGGCTCCGGCATTCCAGGTCACGCCGCCCAAGCGGGGTATGCTCAAGCCCGTGCGCGTGTACGCCTACGGCATTGCGCACAACCGGCTGGAGCAAGCCGCCGCGCGGCTCAAGTTGCCGGCCACCATTACCGAGGACATTGGCGAAGCCGATATTGTGATGACGGTCAAGAATTACTACCGCCGCCGCCCCAAGCTCATTTCGGACGCCGAGCGGCGCAACACGCCCATCTATGTCCTGCGCGCGAACACGCTGCCGCAAATGGAAAACTGTCTGGCCGATATCTTCGACCTCACGCCGGAAGAAGCCGATCCGTATTCGATGGCGATGCAAGAGACGCAGCAAGCCATCCAGCATGTGCTGAGCGGTACGCGGTCGGTGGACCTTTCGCCGCAAAATGCGTTTGTCCGCCGCCAGCAACACGAGAGGGTTCGCGAGTCGAACCTGGTCAGCCACTCGTACGGCAAAGAGCCGGCGCGGCGAGTGCGCGTATACCGAGAATGAGCCTCTTTATCACCTTCGAAGGCCCCGATGGCAGCGGCAAGACGACGCAGGCCAAACGACTGGCCGAGCATTTGCGCGACCGAGGTTGTGATGTGCTGGCCGTGCGCGAGCCGGGCGGCACCGCCATCAGCGAGCAAATCCGCGACGTGCTCCACTCGCTCGACAACCGCGAGATGCAGCCCCGCACGGAAATCCTGCTCTATTGTGCTGCACGCGCCCAATTGGTGGGGCAGATTATCCGCCCACATTTGCAGTCCGGCGGCGTGGTGATTTGCGATCGGTACGCCGATAGCACGCTGGCCTACCAGGGCTATGGTCGAGGGCTGGATCTGCCAACGCTACGGATGATTTTGGATTTTGCCACGGGCGAGCTAAAGCCGGATATTACGTTCTATCTGGATATTGATGTCGAGGCCGGCTTGAGCCGGAAAAGGGTAGGGGGTGATGAGTGGAACCGGATGGACGACCTGGCGGTCGAGTTTCACCGTCGCGTGCGGGCCGGCTACCTGGAGATGATAGCGCAAGAACCCAGACGCTGGGTCATGGTGGGTGCGGCCTCGGATGTAGAAACGATTGAGGGGGAAATTCAGGGGATTGTGGATGAGCGGTTGGCATTGAACTCTATCCGCGAATAACGCGAATTCTCGCTAATTTTATCTCTCATTCGTGTTCATTCGCGTAATTCGCGGATAAAGACTTAGAATTCGCCACCCAAATCCCCTGCACCGCCTTCCCCGCCTGCCAGCTCCGGCATAGACTGTTCGATGCTTTCGGGGCTTTCGCCGGCTTCCAGCCGTCCCATGGCTTCGTCGAACTCGGGCGGCATGTCTTCGCCGGTCTCGCGGGCCATCTTGCGCAACATGCGGCCCATAGACTTGGGGTCGTTTTCGTCCAGGCCGGAAAGCATCGAGTCATCGGCCAGGCCATCGAGCCGGGATTCTTCGGAGCGCAGGGCGCGGACACGGGAAATGAGCCGTGTGAGGTTTTTGCCTCCACACTGCGGGCAGCGCGCCGCGCTGTGGTCTACGGCAGACAGCGTGCGGAAAAAGACCGTGACTTTTTTCTTGCAGTCCGGACAGCGATATTCGTAAATCGGCATAGCCCCTCCTGATTCTTGATTTCAGATTTTAGATTATAGATTTTGAATTGACGCGAGCCTGCTCACAATCCGAAATCTAGAATCGAAAATATTATACCGCGTCCCTCGTATGGCGCAACTTTTTTTCCGCGGAAGGGTAGGGGGATAGGGAGTCCAACATGTGCGATGATCTATACAACATACCATCGAATCCTTTGCTGGTCGTTCTTTCAGGCCCGTCCGGCGTGGGCAAAGACACCGTGCTGGCCGGCCTCAAACAGAGCGCGCACCGCTTTCACTTTGTGGTGACGGTCAACACGCGCCCCAAGCGGCCCGACGAAGTGGAAGGCGTGGACTATCACTTTATCTCCAAAGAACGCTTTGCCGAGATGATCAACCAGGACGAGTTGTTGGAGCACGCGGTCGTCTATGGCGATTACAAAGGCATCCCCAAACAGCAAGTGCGCGACGCGCTCGCCTCCGGCAAGGATGTGCTGATGCGGTTGGACGTGCAGGGCGCGGCGACGATCCGCCGCTTGGTGCCCCAGGCCGTGTTGATCTTTCTCACTGCCCCCTCGGAAGAGGAATTGGTCGCGCGCCTCCAGGCACGTAAAACTGAACCCCCCGATGCGCTTCAGTTGCGCATCGCCGAATCGCGCCAGGAGATGAAGCGGGCGGCCGAGTTTGATTACAGGGTGATCAACCGCGAAGACTGCATCGAGCAGGCGGTGGCCGATGTGCTGGCGATCGTCCGCGCGGAAAATTGCCGCACCCACCAGCGCGTGGTGAAACTGTGAACACATTTGAGCCTGCGCCGCCCCAGCCCGTGCGCCTCACGCTGCCGTTGACCCGGCCCTTGCTGGTATGGGGGCTGTTGGGGATCAACATCGTGATGTTTATCGTCGAGACGCTCGTGGGCGGCTCGGACAACTCTGCAACGCTCGTGACGCTGGGCGCCAAGGTCAACGCCCTCATCGTGATGGGCCAGTACTGGCGGCTGATCACGCCCATGTTCCTCCACATTGGTATATGGCATATCGCGTTCAATAGTTATGCGCTCTATGTGCTTGGCCCGGAGGTCGAGGCGATCTATGGTCATGCCCGCCTCCTGGTGATTTACCTGCTGGCGGGCGTAGCGGGCAATGTGATGAGCTTTGCCTTTACGCCGAATTTGTCCGCCGGCGCTTCCACGGCGATCTTTGGCCTCATCGGCACGCAACTGGCTTTCTTTTATCGCCAGCGGAAGGTGTTGGGCGCTTTTGGGCAGCGGCGGCTGATCAACATCGCCAGCATTATTGCCATCAACCTGCTGTTCAGCTTGAGCGGCGCAGTGGACATCTTTGGACACCTGGGCGGATTCATCGGCGGGCTGGTGTTGGGATGGATATTATGCCCGGCTTATGAAGTGGAATACCGTGCGGACGGACAGCCGTGGTTGGCCGATCGCACTTCACTACTGCGCGAGCTGCCCGGCGTGATACTGTTCGTCATGCTGTTGATTGTGGCGGCCGGAGCAGTGACGCTGCAACAAGCTAATAGCCCCCAGGTCAAACTGGAACAAGGCACGGCCGCATTTGATCGCAGTGACTATGAGGGAGCGCTGCCACTGTTTGAACAAGCGGCGCGTGAGTTGCCGAACGATGCGCAGGCGCAATACTTACTCGCCGCCGACTATTACAATCTGAACCGCTATGCCGACGCCGCGCGCGCCTTTGAAATCACCACGCGGATCGCGCCCGACTTGCCGGACGCGCACTTTTATCTCGCGTTATCGTACCTTCAGCTCGATCGTCGTGCGGAGGCGGTAACTCATCTGCAACAGTACCTCACGCTCGATCCCAATGGCGATAAAGCCGACAAGGCCCGGCAGATACTGGCTCAAACCGAGTGAAAGGCATGGAACCTTCTGCTCTCGGCGAGCATCCTCGTCTTGCATTGGAACACCAACAACAAGGGAGGTACCCAATGCGACCGACGAAAACTTCCGGTGTGATAATAATCGCTCTGTTGTAACCGCCTGTGCTCAGTTTGAACTGGCGCGATTCTTACGAACCCTTGACCACCTGCTCCCTCGCTGTACAAGTTCACCTCGAAGCTGGTTAGCAGCCTCGTCAAGACTTTATCTTACCAGCGTCATCACCCGAGGAAACTCTACAACCTGACCGTTGCTAGACTCGAATGCCGCGCTGCTCGTCTCAGAGCACGTGGGGGCAGTGCATTTGCGCAATACAAGGTTGTCCACGTAACCCCCTTCTGCATAGGTGACGGATTCATCACTAAAGAAATCCAGCATAATCCATACGTTAGGCTGACCCATCAAATCGCCCAATGTGTAAACGCTCTTCAGATCCAAAACCCGGTCAATCCAGCCCGAGGTGTTTCCTGATGTGCATGTCCCATAAAAATTTACGCCATCAATTGAGGCAGATCGGCACACAAAGTCATAGCCCGACTCGCTATTCAGCCAGAGTTTGAAACTCAGGTCTCCAGCCGTGGCGCCAACCAAGCTGAATGGGCCATAGGTCATCAAGGAATCAACATGGGTAGGGTAATTGCTACCGCAGCTCAAGGAAGCACCATCCGATCCCCCTCCAACACCCCAGCCGCTGTAACTACCCGCATAGGACCGGCAGGTCCGCCTTCCCCATGTATACGTTCCATAACCCGACCAACCGTCAGTGACCGTCCACACTCCCGGGAAAGAACCCTCAAAGTTCTCACTTAAGATGGTAGTATAGAGAGGAATATCCTTTCTTATTACAGGCAAATAGACTTTCCTCTCTCCGATAGTCACGCTGCTAGTGTTGTTGCCTAGCGTGTTATCCTGTGCAGCCGAGACACTGGCACTGTTGGCAAACTCAACTGGGTCCGACAAACCAGGATCAATTTGGCCGTAGATAGTAATCACGCCACTTTGCCCGGCTGCCAGAGTCCCGATATTCCACACGTAGGAATAGACGCTCGTCGGCGTGATCGAGAGTGTGCTGGCATAGGTCGGTGATAGCACCTGAGCGGGCACGATGTCAGTCACGACTACGGCCGTAGCCATATCGCCGCCATTGTTTGCGATCGAGAGTGTGAAAGTAATCCGATCGCCGGGCGCAAAGTTGCTGCCAATGACCTGCTTGACGATACTGACATCCGGTTTGCTTACGGCGCTCACCGCTGCGGCGGCATCCACGATGCCCGCGCCACAGTTTGACGTGGTACAGGTGCCACCGGCCGGAAAGTCGCGGGCGGTGTCTTGGAGGACCTGCAGCACCTGCGCCGGCGTCAATGACGGTTTGACAGACAAGACCAGCGATGCAACGCCTACCACATGCGGTGTCGCCATGCTGGTGCCCCGGTAATAAGCATAGGTATCGCCAGCCGGCACTGTCGTTCCGGTGTTGAGTGTCGAGAGCACGCCATTACCCGTACCCGTGTCGCCGCCCGGCGCGCTGATTTCCACAACCGAACCATAGTTACTATAAGAGGCGCGATTGCCACTGCGGTTTGTGGCTGCCACAGCAATCACGCCGTTGCAACTGGCAGGATTATAACCGCTGGCATCGGCACTACTGTTGCCGGCGGCGACGATGACGGTTGTCCCGTGGCTGGTGATTTCGTTGATGGCGGTTTGTTGAGCCGTACCGCACGCACCCTCTCCACCCAGGCTCATGTTCAGCACCTTGGCTGGGTTGGGATTCGCCGGCACACCCGAGACAGATAAACCCGCCGCCCACCGCATTCCATCAATGATGTCCGAGTCATAACCACCACACTTGCCTAAGGCACGCGCCGGCACGATTTTGGAAACCCAGTTGATGCCGGCGACGCCGATGCCGTTATTGGTGGCTGCGCCAATTGTGCCAGCCACGTGAGTGCCATGCCAACTGCTGTTCGTCACCGGGCAGCCCTTGAAATAACCAGAAGCGCCTTCGGCAGGCGTAATCCAGTCGCCAGGGTCGCTAGGGTCGCTATCGCGTCCATTCCCGTCGTTTGCGACGAGTGCGTCACTGATAAAGTCATAGCCCGGCAGCGTGCGCCCGCTCAAGTCAACATGATTCGTAATGCCCGTGTCAATGACGGCAACCACGACATTGCTCGACCCGGTCGTAATGTCCCACGCGCCAGGCGCATTAATGCCCCAGGTATCAAAGTAGTGCCATTGATTAGGATATTGAGGGTCGTTGGGTGTTGCAGTATGACGCAAGATGCGATCCGGCTCGGCGTATTCAACATCGCCCAGCGTCATCAGTTTTTCCGCGACGAGACTCACCTCGGAAACAGCAAGTTTGCTGGGCAGGCGCAGCACGTGCGCATCGCCCGACATCTCACGGAAATACTCTAACTGGATCCCGGCGACTGCGCTCAACCTGCTGATCCGATCTGGATGTGCGGGCGCTTTGACGCCGCGGATGTCCGCCGTGGCCTTGTATTTGATAATGATCTGGTTGGTAGGGGCTTCAGTGGCAGCTTGATACGCCAGACGAGAGTTGGTGGAGGCAGCGCCAAGACCGACATTGGGTCTGGCGTCTGCCGAAGGCGGGGCCGATATTGGCACCACCGTCACCAACAGTAAGGATGCAACAATGAAAACGCGCCGAATAGACCGCAAGATACTGTTCATCGTGATCCCTCCACGTTGGATTGAGGATGAAAGACCCAGCCGAGCTAGGACAGGCAGGGTTTCTGCATCAGAGGCTACAAAGCAAACTCGGCGCGGGTCAGCACCCATTGCCCGGTTGTAGATTTGCCCCCCATTTTCCCCTGATCTGCCAAATTTGTAAAGCCATCGCGCCGACAAGGCAGCCTGGCACAGCGGTAAGATTGACACTACCCGCCGTGGGACTATAATCCAGCGGGTCAGGAGGCAATACCATGCGAGCCGTTATCCAACGAGTTTCCCAAGCCACGGTGACGGTCGAAGGGTGCGTGGTCGGCGCGATCCAGCGTGGGCTGGCGATCCTTGTCGGCATTCGCACAGGCGACACGGAAGCCGAAGCGCAGTGGATGGCGAGCAAGATCGCCACGCTCCGCATCTTTGACGACGACGAGGGCAAGCTCAACCGCTCGGCGCTGGACGTGGGCGGGAGCGCACTTGTCGTGAGTCAGTTCACTTTGTACGGCGATGCTCGTAAGGGCCGTCGTCCCAGCTACACCGAAGCCGCCCCGCCCGATGTGGCTGAGCCGCTCATCCGCCGCTTTGTCGAATTACTGGAGGCCGAAGGCGTCCCGGTGCAAACCGGCGTCTTTCGCGCGCACATGCTCGTCGAGATTCACAATGATGGGCCGGTGACGATTCTGTTGGAACAGGATGCAGGACGCAAGTCGCATGTCGAAACGGCTTGCATCTTGTGACCTGCGCCTTGCGACCTGGAGGGCACACATGCTTCTCGAAGACCTCAACTGGATGGACGTGGAAGAATACCTCAAGCACGACGACCGGATCATTTTGGTGACCGGCTCGTGCGAGCAGCACGGCTACCTCAGCCTGCTCACCGACGTCCGCGAGCCGATGGCGATTGCCACCGCCGCGGCGGAACGAGAGAATGTGCTCGTCGCGCCGCCGCTCAACTTTGGCGTCTCGTCGTACTTTGCCGCGTACCCCGGCACAATCAGTCTGAGCGTGGAGACGCACAACCGCGTCGTGTGCGAGATTGTGGCCGACCTGCACCGTCAGGGCTTTAAGCGCGTGCTCGTCCTCAACGGACATGGCGGAAACGCCGGGATGGAGACCGCGCTGCGCGAGTTGATCAACAAGCTGCCGGGGCTGCATATGCGCATCCACAACTGGTGGAAAGGACCCGCCGCCGTTCAGTTCTATGCAGAGAACAAGCTGCCACCCGCGCACGCCAACTGGTCGGAGAATTTTCCCTTCACGCGCGTGGCCGATGTGCCGTCGGGCGACAAGCCTGCCACCGGCGCAACACCCTACTTGCCCGCCGACGCGGCGCGTGCTCGATTGGGCGACGGCAGCTTTGGCGGACCCTATCAAGCGCCGGATGAAGTGATGCAAAGATTGTTCGAGGTGGCCGTCGCCGAGGTCGTGCAATTGCTGGCAAGTCTGTGAGGCTGGCCCCATCAAGCGATAAGCGATACGCCTTTGCCGACTTGTTGACTTGCCGATTTGTCGGTACAATGAGCACATCTCACCATTCGTCATTCGTCATTTGAGGAGGTTTCCATGTCCAGTCCGTTTCAACTCGGTCGCGCCGAAGCCTATCCCATCCCGACCCGCGAGGCGGTCTCTACCGACAAAGCGCCCAAGGCCATCGGCCCGTATTCGCAGGGCATCAAGGCCGGCGACTTTGTCTTTACCGCCGGGCAGGCGGGCGTTGACCCGGCCACCGGCAAATTCATCGAAGGCGGCGTCGCCGGACAGACACGCCAGACGCTCAAAAACATCCAGGCTATCCTGGAGGCCGCCGGCACTTCGCTGGATCGCGTCGTCAAGTGCGGCGTATTCCTACAAGATATGGCCGACTTTTCAGCCATGAACGCCGTCTACGCCGAGTTCTTCCCGCCCGACAAGAATCCGCCGGCGCGCACGACCGTCCAGGCCGCCAAATTACCGCTCGGCGCGCTCGTAGAGATTGATGCCGTCGCGCTGATCAAATGACCAAAGAAACGATCCTACTCGTTGACGACGAACGCAACATCGTAGACCTGGCGCGCATGTATCTGGAGCAGGAAGGCTTCAAAGTCGAGGCTGCCTACGACGGCCAGGTCGCGCTGGACAAGATCAAGTCGCTTCAACCGGCGCTCGTCGTGCTCGATCTGATGCTGCCGGTCGTAGACGGTTGGGAGGTCTGCCGCCGCGTGCGCTCCGCTTTCGACGTGCCCATCATCATGCTCACCGCGCGCGACGACGACGTGGATAAGATCGTGGGGCTGGAGTTGGGCGCGGACGATTACCTCACCAAGCCCTTCAACCCGCGCGAATTGGTGGCGCGCGTCAAGGCGATCTTGCGCCGAGCCGGGCACGAGCCTTCCGGCGAAAAGCCGATCACGCTGGGCAACCTCAGCGTGGACCCGGCCCGTCGAGAAGTGACCGCGGCTGGCCGACTGGTAGAATTGCGCACCCAAGAATTCGACCTGCTGTTGGCATTGGCAGAGAATCGCGGCCTGGTGCTTTCGCGCGACAAGCTGCTCGAACTGGCGTGGGGTTATGACTTTGCCGGTCAAACACGGACGGTGGACGTTCACGTGGCGCACCTGCGCGACAAGCTCGCCGGCAGCAATGTCGAGATCGAAACGGTGTGGGGAGTCGGATACAAACTAGTCGCGTAGGTCACCATCCCTATGGCGGCAGGTCGGATCATGGCATGACCCTTGACGATGTGAAGCAGGCGCTTACTCGCACGCTGCCGGGCTTGGAGGCGCAAGCGCGCATGGCTCCGCCTTACCGGCGCGACCAGATGGCAGAGATGTTGAATCCTCCGGCAGATTGCAAACAGGCCGGGGTGCTCATTTTGCTCTACCCGCAAAACGGCCTGTTGTATTTTCCGTTGACCCGCCGCCCCGACAGCATTGAGTTCCATAAGGGACAGATCAGCCTGCCCGGCGGCTCGCGAGAAAAAACCGAATCCCTGCGCCAGGCCGCGCTGCGCGAGGCGCAAGAAGAAATCGGCGTGGAGCCATCGGCCGTCGAGGTGTTGGGCCAACTCACGTCGCTTTACGTCCCCCTGAGCAATTTCTGCGTGCAGCCGTTCGTGGGATACACGCCGCGCCGTCCGGATTTTCAGCTCGAAGAAAAAGAAGTGGCCGAGCTGATCGAAGCGTCGCTGGAAACGTTGCTTGACCCGGCCAGCGCGCACGAAGAAAATTGGGACATTCGCGGAGAAAGCTGGCGCATCCCGTTTTACCGATTCGGCCCACATAAAGTCTGGGGCGCAACCGCCATGATCCTGGCGGAATTTGTCGAGATGTTTATGTAGAACGGCATCCTATGCCGTTTGCCAAGGTGAGGAGAAAGACAGATGGACATCCCTGGCGTGCAATCGTCCTGGCTCAAAGAGGCGCAAGGTCCCAAGGTACTGCTAGCAGTCTTTGCCCATCCCGACGACGAAACTTTCGGCCCTGGCGGGACGCTGGCTCGCTATGCCGGCGAAGGCGTGGACGTTCACTACGCCTGTGGCACGCGCGGCGAAGCGGGCACAGTGGACGCAGAACTCTTGCAGGGCTTTAGCACCGTCGGCGATTTGCGCTGGCACGAATTGGAATCGGCTGTGAGAATTCTCGGCCTGACCGGGCTGCACTGGCTGGGCTATCGTGATAGCGGGATGCCCGGCTCGGAAGACAATCGCCATCCCGACGCGCTGGTGCAGGCCGACCACAACGTTCTCGTCGGCAGAATCGTCGCGACAATCCGCGCGCTGCGGCCCCAGGTTGTCATCACGTTCGATCCATGCGGCGGCTATGGCCACCCGGATCACGTCTCCATTCACTATGCCACCAAAAAGGCGTTCGCCCTCGCCGGAGACGCATCACAATACCCCGAACAAATCGCGCAAGGGTTGGCGCCTTTTGCGCCGCAGAAACTGTACTATACTGCGTTCCCCAAGGGTCTTATCAAGATCGCCGTGAGAGTCTTGCGATTATTGGGCCGCGATCCGGCCAAGTTCGGTCGCAATCAAGACATCAACCTGGCCGAGATTGCCGCGTGGGAGGAGCAGCCGGTGACGACGCGGATTGACATCGCACACTTTCTGGACATTAAGCAAAAAGCCAGCGAATGTCACAAGAGCCAGTCCGGTCCCGGCGGAATGTTTGGCTGGCTGCCGGGACCGATCCGGCGGCGCGTCCTGGGCGCAGAGACGTTCAGCCGCGTGCAGCCGCCGGTCAACGGCCAAGTCAAGCTGGAGACCGACTTGTTTGCGTGATGGCGCGTGATACTCCCGGCAGATTGGAGACGCCGGGGGTTTATTTTGCCTCTTGACACAGAACGAATGTTCTGATAAAATGTAACCAAAGTTGGGAAATACTTGGGATATACTTGGGAAAATGGGAGGCAAATCATGGCTCTTTCAGACAAGCAACGCAAAATCATCGAGTTCATCGGCGAATTTATCCGCAGACATGCGTACCCGCCCAGCGTCCGCGAAGTCCTGAAGGGTGGGGGGATCTCGTCTACTTCGGTGGTGGCTTACAACCTCAACTTGCTGGAACGCCAGGGCTATATCACGCGCGACAAAGAAATCTCGCGCGGCATCCGTCTGCTCAAAGGCGCGGACGGCCAGCCCGTCACCACGTCGGCGCGCGCTTCCGCTCCCGCGCCAGCCGTTGTCCGGCAAGACACGATCCGCATCCCGGTGCTGGGTCGCATCGCCGCCGGCAAGCCCATCCCCATCCCGAGCAGCGACTTTTCGCTGACGGGAAACAAGGTCATCGAGCTGACGCGCGACATTATCCGCGAGCAGGAAGGGCTGTACGCGCTGGAAGTGCGCGGCAACTCGATGGTGGATGCGTTGGTCAACGACCGTGATATTGTCGTGCTGAAGCATCAGCAAGATGCCAACAATGGTGAGATGGTAGCCGTGTGGCTCAAGGACAAGGAAGAGACCACGCTCAAGCGTTTCTACTATGAAAGAAACAAAAAGCGCGTCCGGCTACAACCCGCCAACCCGACGATGGAACCGATCTATGTTGATCCCGCCAACGTGGAGATTCAAGGCAAAGTTGTCGCCGTGTTGCGCCAGTTGGCGTGATCTTGACCGCGTCTCCTCAGGCCCGGCTCTACGCCGGGCTTTTGCATTTCTACTTAAAAATCTCGCTGACCCCCTTGACTTGGAGCCAAGTTCTGATACAATCTATATCAGAACTAGTGTTCTAATTACGAGAGAAACCATGAAGCGCTCCAAAAGCAAGAAACAAGATCATTTTGAATTCTTTGCAAAACTTGGGGACAGTTCCGTGAGACTCCGCCTGCAAAAGCCGAGCAAGCAGATCTCGGCACGTTTGCTCCGATGGGTGCTGGTGCTCGCAGTGGCACTTTTGATCTTGTTCATGCCGCAATTATGGCAAGCCATTCAGATTGCGCTCGCTATCATCCACAAATAGAGCCTCGTTCAAGGCATATCAAGGCATATCAAGGCATAATCGCAAAGACTGTACCGCTTGAGCCTGGCCTCGCGCCAGGCTATTTGTTTGTGAAGCGGCCTCTCCTAACCCCTCCCGGCGCTTCGCGCCACCCTCCCCTTCCCTCTCCTGCGAGAGCAGGAGAGGGAAGGGGAGGGCTGGGTGGGGATGGGAGAGGTTGCAACTTTTTGAGTTATAATCCGTAATCATGTGTGAAAGCGGCCTGCAATGGCCCAGGAGTGCGCACCCTTGAACAACAATGAACAGGCCGACGTTCGGGCGGCCTTACGCGGCAACACAACCGCGTTCACCCACCTGGTCGAGGCGTATCAACGACCGGTCTATAATCTGGCGTATCGAATGTTGGGTGACGGCAACGAGGCCGAAGAGGCTGCCCAGGAAACCTTCCTGCGCGCGTACACACAGCTTTCGACGTACCAGCCGGGACGCAAGTTTAGCTCGTGGCTGCTGTCCATCGCATCGCACTATTGCATTGACCGGCTGCGGCGCAGACGATTAACCTGGCTTTCGATTGAGAACGAAGAAGCGCCAGACGAGACGCTGCACAGCGTCGAGCTTGGCCCAGAGGACACCATGATCCGCACCGAGAAAGAAGCGACCGTGCACAAACTGCTCTCGACACTTCCGCCGGATTACCGGTTGCCGGTCGTGTTGCGCTACTGGTACGATTTATCTTACGAAGAGATTGCCGAAGCGACGCACAGCACCGTCAGCGCCGTCAAGTCGAGGCTGTTCCGCGCGCGGACGATGCTGGCCGATCAGGCCGGGCGATTCCAAATGGCGACGAGTGGGATGAGGTGAAGCGATGGCACATAACTATGATGAACAGATGTCGTTGATGCTCGACGGGCGACTGGCGGCAGAGGAACAGGCGGCCTTGCAAGCGCACCTGGCGACGTGCGAGGAATGTCACGCGCGCTGGGTCGCGTTCCAGCAAGTAGATAGTCTCTTGTCCGAGGCGGCGCAGGTGATGCCGGCGCCCGGATTCGCAACACGGTTCGCAGGACGGTTGGCGCAGCAGCAAGTACAACCCACGGCGCGCCAACAAACTCTCGCCGCAATCGGCGCTTGCGTCGCCGGGGCCATGGCGCTGGCGCTCATCGTCGTGCCCGCACTCTTCGCCGGATGGATAGCCGTGGCCGGTTGGGTCCATGGCGCGCCAGAGTGGCTGGGGTACTTGCTCGAGCTGGGCGCGCGCTGGTTCGTGACGCTGCGCGCATTGGGTGAGGTGGGTCAATCTCTGCTGGGCGTGTTGCAACATGCGGGTGGACCGATTGTGGTAGGTTACGTTCTGATGCTCGTCCTTGTCATCGCAGCTTGGGTCTCGGTGATGCGCAACGCGGCCAGGCGATGGAACACGCCGACGCTTTCAGTGCTAGTCTGGTTTTAAAAATCAACTGTAGTGATGACTTTAGGGAAACGGCTGAAGCCGTCACTACAAACATAAGCTTGAAAAACTTGCCTTTACCGGCATAAATTACGGAGGATTTGCAATGAAGAAAACTGGTATTGCCTTGACGATTCTGATGTTGATGGCAATGATGGTCATGCCCGTGGCGGCGGGGCCGGACCTCGCGCCAACTGCCTCGCCCACGGCAACAGTCACAGCAACGGCAACGATAGCCCCCACGTTTACGCCGCAGGCGACGTACACACCGTTGCCCACGTATACGCCGCAGCCGACGTTCACGCCATTGCCGACGTTCACGCCACCGCCGACATTCACGCCACTGCCGTCGCCTTCGGCCACACCTGTGGCGCAGCCGACCGTTGCGCCGACTGTTGTGCCGACAGTAGAAACTCAACCAGGCTTCGAGTTCGGGGGCGGCAAGGATGGCAAGGTTATCTTTGGCGGATCGTACACGCTGCGTTCTGGTGATCGGCTGAACGGTGACCTGGTCGTGTTTGGTGGCAGTGCCAAAGTGGAATCCGATAGCCGCGTGAGCGGCAACGTCGTCGTGATCGGCGGCACGGCTGATATTGCCGGTCATGTGAATCAGGACTTGGTGCTGATTGGCGGGGCAGCGCAACTGCGTTCGTCGGCTGAAGTGGACGGGCAACTCGTGCGCGTCGGTGGGGCGTTGCAAACAGAGGAAGGCGCCAAGATTCATGGCGGCGAATCCGGTGGCGTGCCGATCCCGCCCATCCCGCCCATCCCACCCGTCCCATCCATTCCGTCCGTTCCGACGCCCCCGCCATTTGGGCGATGGGTGGATAATGGCGTAAACACCTGGCTCAACTTTGTTTGGCATGTTGCGCGCACTATCGGCACGACAATTCTCCTGACGCTGTTAGCAGCGTTTGCGGTGGCCTTGTGGCCCGATCCTATGCAGCGTGTAGGCCGAACCATCAAAAGCTATGCGGGAATGAGTTGGGTGGTGGGCGTGCTGACGCCGTTGGCGTTCGCCGTCGTCATCCCTGCCTTTGCCGTCCTTTCGGCGTTGCTCGTCATCGCCTGCGGGCTGGGGCTGCTGGGCTTTATGCTCATCGCCGTCGCCAGCCTGGCGCTGGCCGTCGCCTGGCTGATGGGTTGGATCGCGCTGGGCCAGCTCGTCGGCGATTGGCTACTCCGCGCCTTGGGCACGCGCGACGCCACACCGGCTACTTCGGCAGCAGTGGGCACGGCGGCCATCACGTTCCTCTGGCTGGGGCTTGATACGCTGAATGGGTTGGGGTGGCTGTGCGGGCTGGGCTGCCTGGGTGCGTTTGGCTGGGTGATCTTTGCGGTGCTCGGGCCGATCGGGCTGGGCGCAGTCGTGCTGACGCGCTTTGGGACGCAGAGCTATAACGGCACGACGAGCTACGTGCCATCCGCGCCCATTCCACCAACTCCGCCTGTTGCGCCAATCGTGCCGAGCGCGCCGACGGCGCCAGAAGCGCCAGCACCGTTCGCGTCGGTCGCTCCGGTCGAGCCGCCCACGCCAGTGACATCGCCGGAGGCCACACCATCGAGTGAGCCGACTACATCACCGGAGCCATCGGCCGAGTCTCCACTCGATAAACCGGTCGGCGAAATCTAGCCGGTTCATCTGAACAACGACGCACCATCCGGTGCGTCGTTGTTTTGTAACTACCTCGACAATTAGATTTCCTTGCCAGCCTGCGGATTTATCCGCAGGCTCGCACATCAAGCCGGGTAACGGTTGGCGGGTAGGGGCGAGGCTTGTCCTCGCCCGCTTGAACGTGTTAGCCCGATGATTCACACCCGCACCGCAGGCGCAAGTGTCATCGGGGGCAGCGCCGAATCTAACATTGTCCGTCACGTGTCTCCTGAAAACCTTCGCAAGGGCGCCAGCCGATTGACCGAGAATTTGATTGACTGATTGACCGATTCTGCTATAATGCGAATAGGCTTGGAGAGGTCGCATAGTTCGGTCGAGTGCGCGCGACTCGAAATCGCGTATGGAGCAATCCATCGTGGGTTCAAATCCCACCCTCTCCGCTGGCGAGTGGCTGGTGGTTGTCGGGAAACCATCGGCCACATTTTCTATGTTACCTGTGCCAGTGATTCACCATGCAACGAGAAATCCAACGTCACTTTCGCCGCAACTTTATCGCCAATGCATCCGACGCATCGCTTTGGTCGTTCGGCTTCAGTTTCCTTTCGGCGGCGACCATCTTGCCGGTTTACTTTGCTCATCTCTCGTCGTCCACGCTGCTGCTGGGACTCATCCCGGCGCTGCTCGACTTGGGCTGGTTCTTGCCGCAACTGCTCACTGCGCAGCATGTTGAAAAACTCCCGCGCAAGAAACCGTTGGTCGTGCTGCTGGGCCTGGTCGAACGAGTGCCGTTCTTGTTGATGGCGATTGGCGCAGTGTGGTTCGCACGACTGCCCGCCGCAACGGCCGTTACGCTGTTCTTTGGCCTCACGGCCATCCGCGCTCTGGCGAGCGGCATGGTCGCCACGCCCTGGCAAGAATTGATCGCCAAAATTATGCCGGTGCAATGGCGCGGGCGATTCTTTGGATTGTCCAACTCGCTGGGCGGCGGACTGGGACTGATCGGCTCCGCCGTCGCCGCGCTGATCCTGGCGAGTGTTCCTTATCCCACCAATTTTGCTTTGTGTTTTCTACTCGGCTTTGCGCTCACCGGCCTGTCGTGGGTGGCGTTCACGTTCACGGTTGAGCCGGCGCAGCCGCCGCCAGAAGCGCCTCCGGCAACCGGCTATCGCAAGCGGCTCACGGCCATTCTGCGCGACAATCACAACTTTCGCACGTATCTGTTGAGTCGAGGGCTAGGCTACCTGGGCGGGATGTCGTCCGGGTTTCTGGCGGTGTACGGCGTGGAGCATTTTCAAATGGGCGACGCCCAGGCCGCCGTGTTCACCGCCGTGATGTCGGCGGCGGGAATGTTGAGCAACATGATCTGGGGAATGGTGGGCGACCGGCGCGGGCACAAACTGGTGATGGAAGGGTCTACCGCGCTCTGGGCCAGCTCGTTGGTGTTGGCGCTGGTTGCGCCATCGGGATTCATTTATTACGGCGTATTCGCGCTCGTGGGCGCAGCCAACGCAGGTTTTATCGTGTCGGACCTTTCTATTATGATGGAGATGGGACCGGAAGCGCAACGGCCAACCTACATCGGATTGGGGCGCACGCTGTCTGCGCCGTTCCTCTTTGTCGCGCCCCTCATCGGCGGCGCTGTGGCGCAGGTGTGGGGCTTTCCATGGTTGTTTGCGTTGGCGCTCGTGTTGACGCTCGGCAGCCTCGTCATGCTGCGGCTGCGTGTGGTCGAGCCGAGGAACGTTGTGGAGAGTAAAGTGTAAAGAGCAGAGTATGAGAGGAGTACATGGCAACCCTCAAGCCTTTTCGCGGTGTGCGGTACAACCCGGACAAGATTCCCGATCTTTCGGCAGTGGTCAGCCAGCCGCATGACCGGGTCCAGGGCCTGCAAGACAAGTACTATGACCTTAGCCCTTACAACGTGATCCGCCTGATCAAAGGTAAAGAACAACCCGGCGATGGGAAGAACGATAACGTCTACACCCGCGCGCGAGACGCCTATCAAGCCTGGCTGCGGGAAGGAATCCTGATCCGGGATCAAGCGCCGGCCCTTTACGTTCTCCGCCAGACTTTTAGCCTGCCCGACGGAAGCGTCAAGGTGCGCCAGGGGCTGATCGCCGCGCTTGAACTGACCCACTTCAACGAGGGCATTGTCCTTCCACACGAACGGACGCTTTCCGACTCGATGCTGGACCGGCTCAGCTTGCTGCGAGCGGCGGCAATGAACTTTAGCAGCGTATTCATGCTTTATCCCGGCAGCCAGATCAACGACCTGCTGGCGCCGATCACCGAGCGACAGCCAACTCGCGAGTTCCACGAGTTGCTCGAGCACGACGTGTTGCAGCAATTCTGGGTCGTGACCGATTCCGACGTGATTGCAGCGGTGGTAGAAGAAATGGCGCCCAAACGCAACCTCATCATCGCCGACGGCCACCATCGCTACGAAACATCGCTCAAGTATCGAGACGAAATGCGAGCCAAATACCCCGACGCTCCGCCCCAGGCAGGCTTTAACTACCGCTCCGTCATATTGGTGAGCATGGCTGACCCCGGCCTGGTGATCCTGCCCACCCACCGGCTCATCCATTCTTACACCCGCATGAGTGGAGCAGAAGCACTGGGGAAGGCAAAAAAGTACTTCCAGGTGACGCGGGTGGCAGGCCGGGCGGAACTGGAAGCGGCATTGCGGGCCGCTCAAGCGTCATCCCAGCCTTGCTTCGGCTTTCACGACGGGACGTTTGCCGTGCTCACGCCGCGCAACACCAAAGCCATGGATCGCCTGCTTCCAGATCGTACTCCCGAATGGCGCAAACTCGACGTCGCCGTGGTGCACGAGCTGTTCATCGAGCAAGTGCTGGGGATTGACAAGCAGGCCGTGGCAGATCATCAGTCAGTCGAGTTTCTGCGGGATGCGCAGGTGGGATACGAGGCGGTAAGCCAGGGAAAGGCCAAGTTCCTGTTGTTGATGAACCCCACCCGCATTGAGCAAGTGCAGACGTGCAGCACGGCTGGCGAGCGCATGCCGCAAAAGTCAACCGATTTCTACCCCAAAGTAATCAGCGGGCTAGTCGCGCTTCCGGTCAGCGCGGAAGAGCGGCTGTAGCGCCGCCGAAATATCACGCAACACGGAGAATAACATGGCCCATCTCTTTATCCCAGGCCCCACCGACGTTCACCCCGACGTGCTGGCCGCGCAAGCACAGCGCATGATCGGCCATCGCGGCGCGGATTTTCAGGCGCTGTTTGCGCGCCTTCAACCCAAACTGCGGCAGGTGTTTTTGACGCGCAGCCGCGTGTACATCTCCACCTCGTCCGGCACAGGCTTGCAAGAGGCGGCCATTCGCAACGTCGTCGCTCGCAAGGTGTTAAGTTGTATCAATGGCGCGTTTTCGGAACGCTGGTACGACGTGACCGTGGCGAACGGCAAAGAGGTGACACGGCTCGACGCCGAATGGGGTCGGGCCATCAAACCCGACAGGGTCAACGCGGCTTTGGCGGCGGACGGATTCGATGCGTTGACCCTCGTGCACAATGAAACCTCGACGGGCGTTGCCAGTCCCATCCAAGAGATTGCCGCGCTCGTGCGTGAACGCTACCCCGACGTGATGATCCTGGTTGACGCGGTGTCATCGCTCGGAGGCGTCAAGCTCGACTTTGACGAGTGGGGCTTGGACGTGTTGCTGACGTCATCGCAAAAATGTTTGGCCGCGCCGCCCGGTCTGTCGTTTGCGGCGGTATCGGATCGAGCGTTGGAAAAAGCGCGCAACGTGCCGAATCGCGGCTTGTATTTCGACTTTGTTGACTTGGAAAAAAGTCTACTCAAGAACCAGACACCCTCGACGCCGGCCATCTCGCTCTTATGGGCGCTCGACGTGGCGCTGGATCGGATTTTGGCCGAAGGGCTTGAGGCGCGGTTCGAGCGTCACGCGCAGATGGCCGACCGAGTGCGGGCGTGGGCCGAGGCGCAGTTCGATCTGTTCGCCGAAGAAGGGTATCGCTCACAGACGGTGACGTGCGTCAAGAACACGCGCAGTGTTGACGTCAAGGCGCTCAACACTTACCTGCGCTCCAAGGGGATGCAAATTGGAGATGGCTACGGCAACCTGAAGGGCAGCACATTCCGCATCGCGCACATGGGAGAGATTAGGATGGCGGATGTGGAGACGGCGTTGGCGGCAATGGATGAATTCGTCACGCGCCATGCCTAGCGCAAAGATTTTTCTCCACGAATAACACAAATGGACACGAATAAGGAAAAAATCTGTGGTGTCCGCTAACATCTTGAACAGTCCACCGGCCTGCCGCACATCGGCAAATGCACGAATCCAGCTTGGATGAAACGCCAATAGCGTTCTGTCAAGTGTTTGACATGTTAGCGGATAGGACAAATAAGGAAAAAATCGGTGCAGATCCGTGTGATTCGCGGAAGGTAGGAGAATCATGTACAAAATCTTGATTACGGATGACGTCGGCCCGGCGGGGCTGGCGCTGCTCGATGCCGCCGCCGACGTCAAGTACGACATCGTAAAGCTGCCCAGCCGAGAAAAGTTGATCGAGATCATCGGCGACTATGACGCAGTGATCACCCGATCGGGCACGCCGCTGCCCGCCGCAGTGTGCCAGGCGGCCAAGCGGCTGAAGGTGGCCGGGCGCGCAGGCGTGGGCATGGACAACGTGGACATTGACGCGGCAACGCTCCACGGTATCTTGGTGATGAACACGCCCGAGGCCAACACCTTGGCTGCCGTCGAATTGACGATGACGCTGATGTTAGCATTGTGCCGCCATCTGCCGCCGGCCCATGCCTCGGTCAAGCGCGGCGAGTGGACGCGCAACAGGTTTCTCGGCATGCAGTTGAAGGACAAGACGCTGGGCATCATCGGGCTGGGGCGGATCGGGTCGCGGGTCGCCACGCGCTGCCAGGCATTCGGCATGAAAGTGATCGCCTACGATCCCTACATCGCCGAAGAGGTCGCCGAGCGGCTGCACGTCCATTTGGTCGGCGAACTCGACGAACTGCTCAAGACCGCCGACATCATCACCCTCCACACGCCGCTGACCGACGAGACGCGCGGCATGATTAGCGCGAACGAGATTGCCAAGATGAAAGACGGCGTGCGGTTGATCAACTGCGCGCGCGGCGGCATTTGCGACGAGCAAGCGTTGTACGATGGGCTGATGGCAGGCCGAGTCGCCGGCGCCGCGCTCGACGTGTACAGCGTCGAGCCGCCCAAATCCGAGCTGCTCAAACAACTGCTCGCGTTGGACAACGTGGTGGCAACGCCGCACATCGGCGCGAATACAGCCGAGGCCCAACGCGAAGTGGCGGTGCAAATCGTCCGGCAGGTGATTGACGCGCTGCGCGGCGTGAACTTTAGCAACGTCGTCAACCTGCCCTTCGCCGAAGGCATGGACTACCGCTCGCTAGCGCCTTACATGACGCTGGCCGAAAAAATCGGTTCGCTGCATATGCAATTGATCCGAGGCCGCATCGGTCGAGTAGAGGTCGAGTTCCGGGGCGAGGAGGTCGAGGCGCACGTCAAGCCGCTGACGGTCGCGTTGCTCAAGGGCATGCTCGCGCCCATCCTGAGCGACGCGGTGAACTACGTCAACGCACCGCGATTGGCCGAAGAGCGCGGCATCACCGTGGCGCAGACACGCCATCCGGCGGCACAAGACTATTCGAATGTGATCTTGTGCCGGGTGATCTCGACGAAAGAGACGCGCTTGATCGGCGGGGCGCTGTTCTTGCGCACGCAGCCGCGCATCGTGCTGCTCGACGATTACCGGATTGATGGCCTGCCGTCCGGCCCGGCGCTGATCCTGTCCAACCGCGATGTGCCGGGCGTGATTGGTCAGGTAGGGACATGGTTGGGCGAAAACAACATTAACATTGGCGAGTGGCGGATGGGTCGCACTGCGCCGGGAGAGGTGGAGGTGTCCTTCATCAACATTGACACACCGGCGAACGAACAAGTGCTGGCCGGACTGCGCGCACTGCCCAACATCCACGACGTGCGGCAGGTGACGCTGTAAAACGACATCTCTCACCCTTGCGAGGTTTGATGAGATGGGCAGCAACCGCAATGACAGCCCTCGCAAAGGTGAGGAGAACCGGTCATGGCACCCAGGCGGCACATTCGCGACTTTCGAGGCGACGCGCGCCGTGTTGGAAAGCGTCTGCGACGTGGACGTGGCCTACGGCGGGGGCGAGGCGCTGGACAAAGCGCGCGCAGCGCGGCCCGATTTGATTCTCCTCGACGTGATTATGCCCGACGAAGACGGCTTTGCCGTGTGTGAGAAACAAGGCCGACCCGGCGCTGGCCGCTGTGCCGGTGATGATGCTGACCAGTCTGCAAGATGGCCTCAGCCCGACGGGCCAGGCGAGCCGCTCGCCGCTGGCGGAGGATTACATGGAAAAGCCCGTCAGGCCGGCCGAGTTGTTGAGGCGGGTGAACAAGTTTCTGTCCCGGCAAGCAGAGGACGGCTGACATCGGCACTACTTCCATTTGAGAGACAAGCCGGAAGCAACCGGGCAAAAGGGGATGGAACGGGTCAAGAGTCCGTTGGACAACATACCGCTTTAGGAGGTAAAATTATACGCCTGTGGATTCACCTGAAATTCGGAATGAGGCTCAGATCGTCAATTTGGATTCCCGAACCAAAGTTCGGGGATCACCAATAAAATGATGTGATTCCCGAACCAAACGGTTCGTGGAACGTAAGTTAGCGGTAATTCCAAAATGACAATTCAACACATAGAAGCGGCAGGGAATTTATTAGCAACCTACCATTCCGACCTGACCCATATTCGCGACTTTCATCGGTGCAAAAAAGGACGCATCTCTGAATGGGAATATGCAGGAACTTTAAGCGACTTCTTGAACGAATTCAGAGTCGCACGATGCGTTCCCAAAAATGGCATCAAGAAGTTGTTGGCACTGACTCTAAGATGGGTTGACGGTTCAAACCCTAACGACGTTGACAACTTCGCTAAGCAATTGAGAGAGCAGGGTCTTACTCACAGTAAAACAATGACCGTATTGAGAGTGTTGCAGAATTACCCCTAGTATTATGAATCTTGTGGAAGCGACAGTTCGCAGTACACTGATGAGGGGGCCACACGACAGCCACACCGTAGCCTTTGCTCCGTGGCCGACGTG
>Ga0315279_10002041_pt1 | contig 31527 bp, 26 predicted proteins | sample YL17G06_20_MG_FD_203694 | JGI IMG/M metagenome (GOLD analysis project Ga0315279, IMG submission 203694) | Sediment microbial communities from Yellowstone Lake, YNP, Wyoming, USA - YL17G06_20 | ecosystem: Environmental > Aquatic > Freshwater > Lake > Sediment | place: USA: Wyoming | collected...
AGGCCCGGCAGATTTTGCAGGAAAGGGTTAAGAAAAAACCAAACGCAAAGTTCCTGCTCAACCACATCGTTACTTCCATAAATGGTGATAAAACAGTTGCGTCCATCACTGCGAAGGAGCGACAGACTGGTAAGGAGCAGACAATCGATGTCCAGGGAATCTTTGTGTACATAGGATTCCTGCCCAATACAAATTTCTTACAGGGCGTCGTCAATTTGGACCCTGCCGGCTGCGTCATCACCGATGACAATATGCAGACATCCGTCCGCGGCATATATGCAGCAGGTGATGTACGCTCCAAGAAAATTCGTCAGATAACCAACGCCTGCGGCGAGGGCACCATTGCTGCCATTGCCGCCCGCGATTACATAAAAGAACTCTAATGTTCTACGAAGACCTCAAAGGCGAGTATATCGCCGTCAATGGTAGTCTGCATACAAAAGCATAAAAATACTCCTTGCATTTGGCAGGGCTTTTCTGATATAGAATATTTCGCAGGACAAAAATATAAAAAGGAAAGACATAGGACAGACTTCCAATGTTACTTTCAGCACCCGCCAAGGGCGGGCAAAAAAAACGATGGGTAATCCAACCTATGGACAGCCGCTCCACGCAGCTTGCCAAATCGCTGAAAGTCTCGCCCCTTCTGGCACAGGTCCTGATCAATCGCGGAGTAACCGATGTGCAGGCCGGCTCTGTTTTCCTGCGACCCAAACTGACACAGCTTATCAGCCCGCAGCTTATGCCCGGCATAGAACCGGCGGTCCAGCGAATAAAATACGCCATAAGAGCCAAAGAAAAAATCACCATTTATGGCGACTACGATGTGGACGGCATTACCGGCGTCGCAATTCTCTGGCAGATTCTAAAGCTGCTCGGCGCCGATGTTGATTACTACATACCCCATCGCATTGAGGAAGGCTACGGTCTCAATGCCGAAGCCGTGCGGCTACTGATAAATTCGGGCACTAAGCTGCTAATTACCGTTGATTGCGGTGTCACCGCATTCCCCGCCGCCGCTCTTGCTCAGGAATTGGGCCTTGACCTGATAATAACTGACCATCACCAGTTCGACTCTGATTTACCACGGGTTGGTGCCATTGTTCATCCGGCCCTTGAAAAGGACTATCCGAACCAGGATTCTGCCGGTGCTATGGTTGCGTTCAAGCTGGCCTGGGCCATTGCGAATGAATTCAACCTCGCATCCAGCGGCCTGCGAAATGGAAAGCTTGAACCGAGATTGCGTGAATTTATGATAAACGCCACAAGTCTCGCCGCTATGGGAACCATTGCCGATATAGTTGACCTGCGAGGCGAGAACAGAATTCTGGCAAGCTACGGGCTTCAGGCGCTACCTGAGTGCAAACTTTGCGGCATCCAGGCCTTGATTGAGTCGGCAGGATTGACAGGAAAGGGACTGGATAGTTTCGACATCGGTTTTCGTCTTGCCCCAATGCTCAACGCAGCAGGCAGAATGGGACACGCACGATTAGCAGTGGAGCTGCTGACCGGCAATAGCCGGACTCGTGCTGTTGAGATAGCCCAGTATCTAAAAGACCAGAATGTTCAGAGGCAGCAGTGCGAGCGAAAGATATTCAAGCAGGCCTGCGAAATGATAGCCGAGCAGGATTCTCGCCACGCCGGTCGCAAGAGCATTGTGCTTGCAAACTCGGACTGGCACACCGGCGTAATAGGCGTTGTCGCCTCCAGGATTGTGGAAAGATTCCATCGGCCGACGATTATGATTAACACCGCTCCTATCGAAAATGGTATCGCCCAGGGTTCCGGCCGTTCAATTCCGCCCTTCAATTTGCTCGGCGCAATCAGGGCCTGCTCGCAGCACCTGGTCGGCTTCGGCGGCCACGAAATGGCTGCCGGCATAACCATTCAAACTGAAAAAATAGACCGCTTCGCAGCCGAATTTGAAGCTTATGCCGGACAAAACTTAAGTGAAGACGACATTGCATCCAAACTTCACATCGATGCAGTGGCCCAGCTGAGCGATTTTAGGAAAGAAGCCGTCGATGAGCTGCAAATGCTTGGACCCTTTGGCCGGGGCAATCCTGAACCGATTTTTGCCACAAAAGGCGTCCGCCTCGCCTGCCCCCCCAGAAGAGTCGGGGCGGGCGGTGACCATTTGCAGCTTACAATAACCGACAATGTGGCTGCGGTCCGCTGTATCGGCTTTCAGTTCGCAAGATTGGAGAAAAAGTTGCTCGAGCATGAGTGCTTTAATGTCGCCTATCAGCCGCAGATTAATACCTATAACGCAAACACCAATGTCGAGTTCGTTATCGCCGACATCCAGTTCGAATAGAGCCCAGCTGGCGTTATTTGTCATTGCTCTGGCACTCGTTGCCGCTGGTTGCGCCGGCACCGAGTCCCCATTGAAAATTGATATATCCAAAGGGGCCAATCCCTGGACTCATTTGAACTTACGCAACAATCCAAACGAGTTCCAGTTTGCCATTGTCGCCGACCGAACCGGCGGACACCGGCCGGGCGTCTTTGAGGATGCGGTAAATAAGTTGAATGGCCTCAGGCCCGAATTTGTCATCTCTGTCGGGGATTTCATTGAAGGTTACACCGACGACGAGGCCAAATTAGACCGGCAATGGGACGAATTTGACGCTTTAGTCCACAGGCTGGAGATGCCGTTCTTCTATGTGCCAGGAAATCATGACATCGGCAACGAGACGACAGCCAAAAAATGGCAACAACAGCTCGGCTCAACCTACTATCACTTTGTTTACCGCGACGTGCTGTTTCTGTGCTTGAATACAGGAAGGTCTTCCGAAGGCTGGATTGATAATCAGCAGTTCGAGTACTTCCAAAATGTCCTTGCGAGAAACACCAATGTCCGCTGGACATTAGTATTTATGCACCAGCCCGCATGGGTTGGCCCGGCCTCTGAAAGCTGGCGCAAATTTGAGTCATTGCTGGCAGACAGACCTTATACCGTATTCGCAGGACATCTGCATAGATACACTAAATCACAACGCCAGGGCAATTCATACTACATCTTATCTGTGACAGGCGGTTCAGCCGGCGAAGGCGGTAAACCAGCCGGACTATCTCACTGCCAGTTCGACCACATCGTCTGGGCAACTATGACCAACGACGGCCCTGTAATAACAAATCTCCTCCTTGAAGGTATTCTCGACGACAACCCTTGCCCATGAGAAAACTAAAAACTAAAAGCGAAAAACTAAAAATTGAGGAAGTCCATAGTTTTTAGCTTTGCATTTTACGTTTTCAGCTTCAATGCTGGGAATTACTGACGTTCGTTGACTATCACCTTCTCAATTTTGAACCGGCCTATTGTGCTAACCAGATTAAGAAAATCCTCAGGATTGCCATTGCCAACCGACAGGGCAATATGGCCGGGGTCGTAGCCGCCCAGGGCTGCACTCTTAAATGCCGCGTCCAGCCCAATCCATTTGCCGCCGATATACGCCTGCACCCATGCATGTCCGCCGAAACGGTCCTGCAAGCCGGCGTAATTTTTCACATACGCTATCCCTACAACCACCTGGGCCGGGATTCCGACCGCCCGGCACATCGCCGCCGTCAGCACCGCAAACTCGCTGCAATCGCCCTGCCTGCTGGCCGCCACCTCCGCCGCCGATGCGTAACCAACCGACAGACTTTTGTGCTCAACGAAACCAGCGACAAAGGCCTCAATCTTCCTGGCTGCCTTGGCTGCATCCTTGGTGTTACCAATCGCACGATGGGCAAGCTCAATTATCTCCTTACGGTCGCTCTGCACAAATCTGGTAGGCTTGATTGCCTCCAGAATGGCATTATCCTTGCCTTTATAAGGAAACTTTGCCCCCGCAGGTGCCGCAACAGGCTTGACCGTCACGACAACTCTCCCATTCTCACCCCGCTGCACCTTTTGATTGTCACTGGATGGTATTATCAGGTTTGCGTCCTTCATCGGGCTTAAGTAATAAGTGACTGATGAAGCTGAGTCGATATTGTCCAATGGCTGCGGGCTGGCCAAAAACATCTTATCAACCAGTTCAAGAACATCATTCTCTCCGAGCGCAAACTCTTTGGCGCAGGCCACCATCTCAATACCAAACCCCGCCACTGGCATAATGCTTTTTTGCGCCTTAAGGTCATCATTAACGAAACTGGTGCTGACAATCTCACCGGCCCCCGGCATACTAATGGTAGTTGTAACCTCCGTCAAAGCTACGACACGTCCAAGAAGGTCAACGTTTTGTTTCGGCCCGATGCGTATCCGGGCATCAACAGCTTGCAGCATTCCCGGACTGAATATCCTAACTGAATACTGCGAACCTTCCTTTAGACCCTTTTTCAACGTCAATAAACGCATGCCCTCGGCCATCACCGCGCCGCTCGGCCATTCGAGTGTGCTTTTCTGCTCGGTCCCCATTGAGGTAGTCGTCAGTTCCACCATCCCTTTGCTATTTACCGTCCCTGCCATCTTCATCGTCACTACACTTAGCTCCTGCGTAGCCTCAAAACCCAGCGGCCTTCCATCAGTTGTTTCGATACTGGTTTCTGCCATATCGATAGTAACCGGAACATTGGCCCGGCTTATTGTTATATTGACTTTTTCGGTGGTCGTTACTTTTGCGCCGGCTACCTCACGGCTCTGAATGGTATGGCCGACCTTTTTACCCTCCATAAAAACGGCAAAATACTCCGTCTCGCCCAACGCCGACCCGGCCACTACTAATGCTAAGCAAACACTCATCAGATACCGAACTTTCATAGTCCAATTCCCCTTTTACACAAATAACAATACCATTTGGGATTTCTCAAATCCGGCACGACCCGCCAGGACATATTTGCCGGACCGGACCACTGGCGTCCGCCCTCGGCAGATTCGTCCTATATTTTTTCGAAAATTCACACCAACCGGCAATTATAAACATAAAACCATAATTTCTCATCGCAATAATTTCCGATAATTAAGAAATCGTAAAGGATTCACCGCAGAGAACGTGAAGCACGCATAGAAACAATCCCGATGTATCGGGACAAAAAACTCAGCGGTCTCTGCGAACTCGGTGGTGAAAGACGTCGGTGTCGAATTATTTTTTCTTCCAGCCCAGTTAGAAAAACGCTTTTTTTTCTAACGGGGCCAGCTAAAATTTGTGCAAAGATATGCCATTCAATAAACTGTTAAATCTTGTCCGCTCCGGCAAATACGTTGCTGCCGGATATGGCGGACTGGTTTCGGCTGGTCCGTCAAGACCCGGCAAGACGTCCTGCCGGGACGGACCTCGCATTTGCGTCGATTCCCGGCTTGTTAAAGAAGGCGATATCTTTGTAGCTGTCGAAGGGACCGTTTACGACGGCCATACCTTCATCGACCAGGCACTTGCCAACGGCGCTAAATATATCGTCTGTCAGCCCCCCTGCTTTCTTGCGAAAGCAAGAAGGGGGGCAGAAAACACCCAAGTAATAATCGTTAACGATTCCACCCGAGCAGTCGCTCTACTTGCCCAGGCAAGCAGAGGCAATCCCGCTTCAAAGCTTACGAACCTGGCCGTAACCGGAACAAACGGAAAGACCACCGTTGCTTTTCTGGTTCGCTCCTGTATCCAAAAGGCCGGCTTAAAATGCGGCCTTATCGGCACTATTCTTTATGACACCTGCTCGGGCCAGAGCTGCAACTCAACCCTGACGACACCTGATAGTCTATCCATCGCTGAAATGACTGAGAAAATGGTAAAAAACGGGGCAAAGTATATGGTCATTGAGGCCAGTTCTCACGCCCTTTCACAAAACCGCTTAGCAGGCATTAACTTCAAAGCCGCCGCATTTACCAACCTCACCGGAGACCACTTGGACTACCATAAAACAAAAGAGGATTACCTCACCGCCAAGACCAGACTTTTTCTGACCCTTCCGTCCGGTGCCACGGCGATTCTAAACAAACAGTCGCCGGAGGCCGAACTTATTGCCGGAAAAATCCACCCCAGAAAGACAAAAATCTTATGGTATGCCATCGATGAGCCGGCTGATATTACCGCTCATATCGAATCTATGGATATGGACGGAACTATTTTTGTGCTGCATTACACCCCTCAATCGTCAATCGTAAAGACCCCTTTGCTGGGCCGACATAATGTTAGCAATTCTCTCACGGCTGCCGGATTGTGCATAGCAGCGGGTTTCGACTTGGAAACAATAGCCGCTGGCTTATCGGCCCCGGAGACAATCCCAGGCCGATTGGAAAAAATTGATTGGGAAGGCGACTTTTCCGTCATCATAGATTATGCACATACCGACGACGCCTTGAAAAACGTCCTCTCCACGCTTAAACCTCTGTGCAAAGGCAAACTTCGCGTCGTTTTTGGCTGCGGCGGCGATAGAGACCGAACCAAACGCCCGCGTATGGCCAAAATCGCCGAGCAATTCGCCGACTTTGTAATTGTTACCTCTGATAATCCGCGAACTGAAAAACCGGAAGACATAATAAACGAAATTGTCACTGGCTTTAAAAAAGGCCCGGCAGTGCGAGCGTCGAGCATCGAGCATCAAGCAACGAAAATAATTGAACAAGATAGGAGAAAAGCCATCGAATTGGCAATAAAAACCGCCGAAAAAGACGACATTGTGCTAATAGCCGGCAAAGGCCACGAGACATATCAGATAATCGGGACCAAAAAATATGACTTCAGCGACAAAATCATAACCCTGGAATATCTCAAGAAATTAAAAACAAAGAAGTAGGAGCCAACTATACTAAACGGTATTCCGCGCGGATTTCTCCCCTTCTCTGATATACCGCCAGAGGCTACTGCGGTTTAGGCAGAAACTTCCAAATAGGTTACTCATTGTTCTGAGGAAGAGAGGGCTTTACAAATTTTCTTTGCAAGTTTGTCTGGTATCTCAGTATGCCGAGGAACTGCTTCAACATGACCAGTCAAGGGATTGCACCAAAGCGAGTGAGAGCGGCCCTCACGCTTGAGGAAACAACCTTGTTTGCGAAGATACTTCAAAAGGGCTTGACGTTTCATTTGATTGTAACAATTTCACGTACTGCATCCGATGGAACGCCGCGAAGGGCATCTTCTCGCCTATCTTCCAGAATCAAGTTGATAGCGTCAGACAAACTCTTTAGACACTCTTCTTTGGTACGACCCTGCCCATTCGCACCGGGAATTTCGGGACAGTAAGCTATAAACCAATCGCCGTCTCTTTCGACAATCGCCGTAAATTCATTATGCATCAGAGAACCTCCAACAGCACATTTACTGTAATATAGGATACCCTGCTTTTAATACAAAGTCAAGTAGGCGATAAGATTATAACATAATTTCTTTACACCAACAAGCATTTTTGATGCGCGCAAACTTGATTTTTAATCTCCGTGTGCGTATATTGCGTTTTCCAAAAGGATATTGTCAGCATACCTTCTTTGTAGCTATAGAATAGATTTCTGAAAGACGAAATTGAAGAAGTTCTCAATTACAGACCTGGCCCGAATAACAAAAGCACATCCGATCAATCGAGTATCGAGAATCGAGTATCGAGAATCGAACTTCACCGGCGTAAGCATCGACTCGCGAACCACGAAGGCCGGCGACTGCTTCTTTGCCATCCCCGGCGAGAATTTTGACGGCCACGATTATGTTTCCGATGCCCTTGCCAAAGGCGCTGTCTGTGCCGTGGTTAGTAGGGATATCGAAGGCAAAAAATTTACAGGCAACTATCTACTTAAGGTTGAGGATACCATAAAAGCTCTGGGAGATTTGGCAAGAGTGTCCCGTCGGCAGGCTGGATTCAAAGTGATTGCGATAACCGGCTCGGTAGGCAAAACAACCACAAGGCACATTGCCTATCATGTCTTAAGCAGGCATTTTCGCGTTTTCCAGTCGCCGAAAAATTTTAATAATAACATCGGCCTGCCTCTGACACTGCTTGGAGCAGACCCGGAAGACCAAATCGTCATCGCCGAGCTTGGCAGCAACCACCCCGGCGAGATAGCATATTTAACTCGCATAGCTTTGCCGGATATCGCAGTCGTAACTAATGTTCACCCTGCCCATCTGGAAGGGTTCGGCGACCTGCAAACGATTATCAAGGAAAAGTTATCCATAGCCGAAGGATTGGCAGGTGACGGCATTTTGATAATCAACGCCGATTTCAACCAACTAACCGACACCTGCCGGGCCAAAGGCATCAGAGTTGTAACTTTCGGCAAATCTGATAACGCTAACTACCAGGCACGCAACATTACCTCCGATGGCCTTAGCAGCCGCTTTACTATCGATGGCACAGAGGTTTACCTGCCGCTGCCGGGGCCGGGCAACGTTGAAAATGCCCTCGCCGCCTGTGCTGTCTGCAGTCAGTTGGGTCTAACTGTCGATGATTTTACACAGGCGGTGTCTGCCGAAGAAGGACTTTCGCCGGTTTCCATGCGAGCGGAGCTATTGCAAATCGGGACACTTACCGTGTTAAACGATTGTTACAATGCAAATCCCGCTTCAATGAAAAACGCCCTGGATATGCTGGTTAATCTCGGCTCAACCCAAAAACGCAGATTGGTTTTTATCTGCGGCGATATGGCTGAACTTGGCTGGCAAGCCGAAATGCTGCACGCCGAACTGGGTGAATCCATTGCAAAAGCCGGGGTGCAGCTCCTGCTGACCATAGGCAAGTTCGCAAAAATCACTGCCCAAGCTGCAAAAAGGACCGCCGACTCCATACGGCACGACCTGCAAATAGAATGTTTCGAAGACACTCTTTCGGCTTGTAATAATCTGAAAAATTTCATAAAAGATTACGATATAATATTAGTTAAAGGTTCACGTGCTGCTAAACTGGAAGTGGTTGTCGAAAAACTGAAAACTCAAAATGCTCTGTAGAAAACTGTTAAGAATGTCATTTCGAGCGAGCCGGCAGGGCAAAGCCCTGCACCGGATCAAGCCCGCCTTCGGCGGGGCGAGTCGAGAAATCTCTTTCTGAACAGATTTCTCCGCTTCGCGTCCTTTAGGGACGCTTCGGTCGAAATGACGGTGGGTCTTTTCTACAGACCAAACTCAAAACTAAAAGCTCAAAACTAATGATTTATCATTTATTGTGGTATTTTCGCGATTTTACTCACCGGCTCGGCTTTTATGCCTACCAGAACGTGATGTTTCGCTCCGTAGCAGCAACGCTGACCAGCTTATTGATTGCTCTTCTGGTTGGTCCCAAAATTATTCGCTGGCTTATGCGCAAAAAAATTGGCGACCGGCCGGAATTCCATCACGCCGCCCTGAACGAGCTGACCAAAGAAAAGGCCAATACGCCCACGATGGGCGGCCTGATTATTATCCTTGCCAGTTTAGCAACCACCTTACTGTGGGCAAATTTGAACAATCCCTTCATCCAAAAAGCAATCGTTCTAATGATATGGTTCAGCGCCTTGGGCGGCGTCGACGACTGGTTAAAGCTTACCGCAAGCTCCCTCCACCGAAGCCGAAACGGGCTAATACCCTGGGAAAAGCTCATCTTTCAAATCGGCGGAGCCGTCCTGATAGCATCGTTTCTATATGCAGACTTTGCCCACATAGAGGATGCTAAATTATTCTGGCTGCCATTCTACAAACACGGCCTGCCGTTAGCCAACTGGATGTTCATACTGATAGCGATTCTTTACATATCCGCTACCAGCAACGCCGTCAACCTCGCCGATGGAATGGATGGCCTGGCAGCCGGCTGCGTGGCAATGATTACTCTCGTGCTGGCGCTGCTTTGCTACGTAGCTTCCGAAACGATGGCACGAAATACCCCAGTCACATGGGCAAGTTACCTTCTGTTGCCGCACATACCCCAGGCCGGCGAACTGAGCATCTTCTTTTCAGCCATACTGGGAGCGGTCCTTGGTTTCTTATGGTTCAACTGCCACCCAGCCCAGACCTTTATGGGCGATGTCGGCTCACTTCCATTAGGTGCTGCAATGGGATATGGCGCTCTGGTAACGCGAAACGAAATCCTGCTTTTAATCATCGGCGGCGTGTTCGTCATCGAATTATGCAGCGTGGTGTTACAGGTCGGCTACTTCAGATACACCGGCGGAAAACGCCTCTTTAGATGCGCCCCTATTCATCACCATTTTCATCTGATTGGCTGGAGCGAGCCGCAGGTGGTAGTGCGTTTCTGGCTTCTGGCCGCCGCATTTGCGGCTCTGGCCCTGGCCACCCTGAAAATCCGCTAATGCCGCTTCCACAGTTTTGAGTTTTTAGTTTTGAGTTTTGGATTTCCAGTAGAACTTGAAATTGCCGGAACTTACACGAGTCATAAAAATTAAATGCGCTTTGAAAGAATGTGATATTTGCTCAGGAATGGCCAACATGTCATTCCCGCGAAAGCGGGAATCCAGTTTTTCGTTTGGCCATCATCCAAACGCTGTTTGTCCATAAGCGCAAAAATTTATTATGATTGGTATTACAAGCGACTAACGACTAAAGACTATTGTTCTGTTATCAGTGGCCGCGTCGGAGGGCATCTTTGCCATATCGGCTCTTGATTTTATCGACCGCTTTATCGAGTCTTTTCTGCTTCTCTTCTTCCGTGTCAGAGAACAGCTGCTTCTGGCCGGTATCTTCCTGAGCAAGGCCGGAAACTGCAAAACCAATCAGCCGTAGCACGCCTGCCGACTCAATCTGCCACTTTTGAAAAATAGCATTAGCACCCTCCCACAGTGTCCGAGTGGTGTTAGTCGCTTCGCCGAGAGTCTTGCTTCTGGTGATGGTTCGGAAGTCTCCATACCGGAGCTTCAATATTATGGTATTAGCCTTGAGGGAACCAGCCCTCAACCTTTGTGCAACTTCTTCGACCTGTTCGAGCAAAACACCTAAAAGAGTTTCTTGGTCCTGAATATCTGTGGCAAAGGTTTGCTCACTGGATAAGCTTTTAGCCTGCCTAAATGGCTCGACTTTACTTTCATCAATGCCGCAAGCTAACTTGAGTAACTGCGGAGCGGAATTGCCCACGATACGCCGCAGGCACTCCAGAGACGTTTTTCGAAGTTGGGCTATAGTCTTTATCCCGTGAGATTGAAGTGCCTGTTCCGTCACTTTGCCCACTCCCAACATCTTATTTACAGGCAATGGATCGAATATGTCTTGTTTGTTTTGCTCCGTGATAACCACAAAACCATCCGGCTTTTTCAGGTCGGAAGCCAATTTTGCAAGAAACTTATTCGGCGCAACGCCGACAGATGCAGTTAAGCTGAGTTTTTCTTTGATTTCCTTTTTGATTGCACGACCCATCTTTTCAGCACTTCCAAACATTTCGATACTGCCTGTAACATCCAGAAATGCTTCGTCGAGAGAAACTGATTCGACCAGCGGCGTAAAACGCTCGTAAATACTACAGAGCTCCTGCGAAACCCGGGCATAACGCTCCATACGAACCGGCAAAACTATTGCCTGCGGGCAAAGTTTGATTGCCAGCGCCATCGGCATCGCACTACGAACACCAAATTTGCGAGCTTCGTAAGAGGCAGCACTTACGACACCGCGCCCTTTGGGGTCTCCGCCGACTATGACCGGTTTCCCTGCAAGCTTCGGATTATCAAGCTGCTCAACGGAGGCGTAAAAGGCGTCCATATCCACATGAATAATTTGACGATGATTACCCATACCAACACCCGAACACTCAATTGCAACCACATAATTTTAGCAAAAACCGAATGTATAGCCAATTCGGTTTTGCGCTTGCCTGTGGCAGGTCTCACCCTTGCATCACAGCAAAATACAAAAAACATTTGACATGTGCGGCTTCTTTGGTAAATCTACAAAAGGACCCTTCCGACTTTGGCGGGGTTCATTACTGTGAGTTCATAGTTCATCAACAATGAACAACGAACTATGAACAATGAACTGTTGAATCGAAAGGAGTATATTGTGCAAAAGGGTAAGACAGTAACACGTCGTCAGTTTCTAAAAAGCTCCGCTGGCATAGCTGTGGCTTTTACCATAGTGCCCCGGCACGTATTAGGCGGTCCGGGCAATACGCCACCCAGCGAAACGGTCGGCGGCGCCCTCATCGGCTGCGGGGGTCGGGGACCAGGAACATTCGAAGCCATAGGGCTTAACGCGCGACTTCTGGCCTCATGTGATGTGAAATTCCTCGACCGTGCCGACAACAAAACAATCTATACCGACTTCCGTCGCGTGCTGGAGCGTAAGGATATTGAAGTGGTTGCGATTGCTACCCCGCCGCACTGGCACGCACTGATTTCTATCGCTGCAATGGAGGCCGGCAAGGATGTCCTCTGTGAAAAACCTATGTCCCGATTTATTGCGGAAGGTCGTGCAGTAGTCCAGGCCGAGAAACGCTACAATCGCATATTTCAGGTCGGCACTTTCGGACGGTTTGGCGAATGCAAAAACCAGGGGAGCATCCAGACCCACAAGATTATGAATAGCGGGCTATTGAAGAAATGCGAGGCGGTGCACATCAAGCGGGGCGAATTCAAGGTTAAGGAATGGAGCGGAAAGGTAAATTTGCAGCCCGAGCCGGTGCCGCCAAATCTCGACTGGGATATGTATGTAGGACCATCACCAATGAAGCCCTACCACCGCCACCGCACAGGCGGGACCCACCGTGGTTACTGGGACTACGAAGGAGGCGGTTTGGCAGATATGGGCCAGCACTTCTTCGACCCGTTCCAGTGGACCTACGCCAAAGATGACACCAGCCCTGTCGAGATTGAGGCCTCTGCTCCGCCCGCGCACCCGGAGGCCTGCGGTATGTGGGGCTGGGTGGAGATGAAATATGCCGATGGCCTGACACTGGTCTTCGACAGCGGCGAGTGGGGCCAACCATACAACCGCAAAGAGCATCGCGGCGTAAGCTTGAGCGACTTAGACGAGGAAAGCCTCAAGAAGGTCGAAGCAATGCCCGACCCGCAACCGCTTGTAAACTTTGCAGAGGCAGTCAAAACCCGCAAGCAGCCCGGCGGTCACGCTGAGGCAGCCCATCGCTGCGCAACGCTGTTACATCTGGCAAATATCGCTATCCGCACCGGACGAAAAATTAGCTACGACCCGGTCAGGGAAGAAATCATAGGCGACGAAGAGGCCAACAGGCTGGTTAACCAGCCTATGAGAGCGCCCTGGCACCTGTAAGAACTTCCAATTACATTTTAGAGATGGAAAGGATTATATAATGAACGAATCATCCGCTGTTGCCGCACTTGTCAGCAAGCTGCCCGACCCCGACGAGCAGGGTATGCTCAGCAACATCGACAAGGAAGCGGTGAATAACGTCATTGCCGAGATACACAAAGGTGGTCGTAACAGCATCATCGCCCTCGTTGATATGCTCGTTGAGCCGGGCAAGGGAGACGACGTCAAGCCTCGCTATGCACTTCACTGCCTGGCGGTTTATGTCTGCAAGCTGCAGGACAAAAACCAGCGACGAACATTCGCCGAGACACTTGCTTCTCAGCTTGGCAGCGGTCGGCCTAAAGCGGTGCAGGGTTACATCATCCGGCAGTTGCAGGTAGCCGGTGGCAAAGAAGTCGCCAGAACACTCGGCAAACTGCTGTCTGACGAAGAACTGTGCGAATACGCCGCCCAGGCTCTGGTCGCCATCGGCGATGATGCCGCCGAACAGCTTCGAAACGCATTACCTAAAGCGACAGGCAAATGCCGCCTGACCATAATCCAGAATCTCGGGGTGGTCCGTGACACTAAGTCGGTTGGTGCACTGAAACGGACTATTAGCGACCCAGATAGAGATATCCGGCTGGCAGCAGCCTGGGCGCTGGCCAATATCGGCGACGCCGGCTCCGTGGACCTATTGTTGAAAGCAGCGGGCGCCGAAGATGCTTACGAAAGAATCAAAGCCACGCAGGCTTGCTTGGTTCTCGCCGAGAAACTTTTGGCGGCTGACAAGAAAAACGAGGCGGTGAAAATCTACACATACCTGCGAGACACCCGAACGGACCCAAGTGAAAGCTACGTGCGCGACTCGGCCAAGAGCGCTCTGGCCGCAGCCGGCGGAAAATAGATAGTCGCTCTGCCTTGGAGTAAAAGATGAAGGACATTAACAATCTCGTGGACCGTCGTTTTTTTCTAAAAAATAGTCTGACAGCAGCGTCGGCTGTGGCGGTGTCTGCTTATCCGACCCTGCTTGCAGAACAGCCACAAACAAACCAGCCCCCCTTTCTGTCTTCGCCTGCCTCTGCGTCTCTCGACGCAAGTCGAGGCAGCAGGACAGAAGATAGGGGGGCAGGCAAGTCAAAATCGGTGAGTTTGCGAGAGAAATTTTTCGGCTGCATCGCCGGCTGTCATATCGGGTCGGCGATGGGGGCGCCGGTCGAAGGATGGGACTGGGAAAGAACTGAACGTGAATATGGCACATTAGATAAACTGCTGCCCTACCAACATTACCGAAATACAAGCAATTGGGTGCGTGAACCTGGAACAACTGAAGATGGGGTGGAACGCCAGAAGCTAATGATTACCACAATTATCGAAAAGCAGGACCGAATCAACGCCGAAGACCTGCGCATGGCGTGGGTGGAACACATGAATCCCAATGCCCCGGGGGTGGTATCCGAACCGTTTGAGGGGGCACTGCTTGCGATGGCAAAAACGCCGATGCCGGCAGCAGATATAGGTAAATACTGCGACTACTCAGGGCTGGTTTCGTTGTCAAGGTCCTGCCATCCAATCGGCTTGATTAACGCCGGTGACATTCAGGGTGCTATCGACGATATTCGGAACGTCGGGCAGCTTTATAACACAGCCAACAGTCGCGGCATCCTGTGGGCGGAAGTTACTGTTGTCGCCATTGCCGCCGCCACCAAGCCTGATGCCAGTGTTGACAGCGTGCTGGGGGCAATCTTCGACAATTGTGACAAGGCCGACCGGCCGAAGGCCGGTTTGATCAGACCCGCCTCCGGCGAGCGCTTTGTCAGGGAAGCAGGGATTCGCGGAGAACTGGAAAGAGGACTTAAACTTACAGCAGACTGCACGGATTTTCGGGATATGCGCAAAAGGTTCGACACGGTTTACAGCGGCAAAGGCATTGTTTACTCTAACAGCTATGCCAACGAGGTAGTCACTAAGGCAGTGTGCATATTCAAAATGACCAAAGGAAACACCTGGGAGGCAATGAAGGCCGCCGTCAATATGGGAAGAGACACCGACTGTCTGGCGGCAGTATCTACCGGTATTAGCGGAGCTTTGACAGGTGCGGATTCCATACCTGGGGATTTGATAAAGCAGTTGGATTATGCCACCTCAATCAACCCGCACACAAACTCTAAGCGAACACTGCGAGAGACTTCAGACGGCCTATACAACACCTTTAAGGCGCGATTGGCGAAAATCGAGGCCTACGTCGAAGAAATGGATGTGCCTTAATCAAAAGACTTCGCGACAATTCCTGTTTTTGAGCGAATGACGCAAGACCCAGGACCCAAGACGGAGAGCATCGCTTCAGACTGCACAGTGAGTACCGGAGAGAATCAAGCAAATAAAAAAAGTCGGAAAATAGGGGGAAAATAAGGGTTTTTGAGGGAAATTTTGAAAAATGGGGTGGTTGGCGGTAGTAAAAAGGGTGATTTTATAGGACTTATTTGTTTTTGGCTCAAAAATGAGGGTAAAAATGAGCGTTTTTTTGCGCTTTTTTGCGTTTTTTTTGCAAAAATGAACGTGTTTTGAGCAAAAATGTACCAAAATGTACACTTTTTGAACCATTTTTTTGCACTTCTTGACTTTGGGGGTAGATGAGTAACGGGCAAAAGACAAAATTGGCCACAAAGACTCGAAGGCACAAAAATAACCACTGATTGCACGGATTTCACGGACTTTTTTAGCCACGAAAAGGCACAAAAAGCACAAAGGGATTCCAGCTGGCTTGGTGTTCTCGGCGAATTCTGCTTTCAAAGCAAGCTTTGTCGCAAACTTTCGCCTTCGCTCACAAGGTCAACTGCGTTGTCCTTATGCGTAAGCCGGCTGAAACAAAGACATTGCGATTGTCGAATGCGGGTTTTGAGCAGGTTTTTGACTACTACTTTTGGGGTAGGGACGAAGGACGAAGAGCGAAGGGCGAAGAGTGAGGGGAGAAGAGCGAAGGACGAAGGGCGAAAGACGAGGGAGGGTGAAAGACAGGAGAGGCGGATAAAAACTCCTCTGCCACAGAGGGCACAGAGGACACAGAGAAAAGATAAAAGAAATTGAACCACAGATTGCACAGATTGATCCGCCTACGGCGGACAAGCACAGATTTTGTTAACCGCAAATATCGCAAAGGTCAGCCGGGAAGGCGTACTCGTCGCAGTCCTTTCTCCCCCTAAGGGGTGTGAAGGTCTGCTCCTTGTCCGCCGGCAAATGAATTGCCCCGCTCTTTCGAGCGTGCCGGCTGACCAGTTAACGAACCCGCGGAGGAAAAAGCAGCCACGAAGGCACAAAACACACAAAAGGATTTGCCCGGCTAATAGTCTTTTTGATTAATCAAAAAGACTATTAGCATCTTACAAAACTTGGAATTAGTATCTGCCACGGGTGGGTAAATCCGCCAAAGGCGGACAAATCCTCCAAAGACGGATAAAGTATCTGCGGACCGTGCGGCTTCGTCCGCCCGGCCATTTAACAATGGCCGGCACAAATTGTGCACGCCTGCAAACCGTAAATAAATGGAGGGGGATTTTTGGGGTCGGTCAGACACAGATTAACAAAGATAATATACGACATAATAAATTCTAAATTCTAAACTCTAAATCCGAAACAAATCCAAATGACCGAAGTTCAAATGACTGAAACTTGAGGAAAGGCGAAACAACTTGGTTTTTTTGGTTTTGTTTGTCGGATTTTGGGGGTAGAATGATTTTCGATTCTGGATACTTGATACTCGTAGTTTATTGCTTGTGGCTCGTGGAGGGCATCTTGCAATTTTGCTGATGAAAAAGGATTCGGTTTGGGTAGAAGGATTATGGCCCCTGCCTGCGGCGGAGAAAAAAGTATAATGTCCCCAGATTTCCTGCAACTTTCCGCCTTCTTTAGGCGGGATTCGACCAATCTACCACCGCTTCGTAAACCTCGTTTCGCATCATCGCATTAAAACTGCTGCTAAACCAGTGAGTGCCCCAATAATTCCTGTCAAGGCGGCAAGCCATACCACAAACCCTTCGCGACGTTCTCGTTTCTCTTGGCGAATGAGCTTTTTAAGCTCCCAGAAACCTTTGTCTGTCAGGACTCGTCCACCTACATATTGCAGGTCTTGCCATAGTTCCTTATCTTTAGATTCCGGCATAGGAACCATTAACCTATCGGCAATTTGTCGGAAGCGTTTTGTTTTTAGCGCGTCGATTTTTTCAAGCACCGGCCAGCTTTCACTACCCAAATCAGCACGAAGAGATTCCAATTCTGCGCCTGACAGACCTTTTTTATTTTTCTCAAAGTTCTTCGTAATTCTGTTTTGTTCCTTTTCCAACTTTCGCAATTCCCAGCGATATTTTATCGCTTCGAACATATTAACCTCCATCTATCTAAAAAATAGTAGAGACTGTACTTACTCTGATTGTTGCATTTAATACCGTATGATGTCTGTTATACCATCTTTATTTGTTGTATCATTAATTTAACCGCACGGTCTTCAAGTTTATCTGCGTGACTGTCCCTACTTATTCTCGGTTTTAAAATTTTATCCATCAGTCATACTTTGGTTTCTTCGTTGGTAGATATGTTCAATTTTGCCTAATTTCGCCAACTGCGATTCTATTGCTCCTCGTGTTCGCTTATGCTCCTTCGCTAACTCTTCTACGGTCGCACCTTTATCAAATTGCTGAACTAGTAAATCAGATTCTGTTTTATCCCAACCTTTGCCTGCCCGTTCCGGCAAATTCTTTCTTTTGTTATTCCTCTTTATCATTGCCTCCAGAGCATCTACAGACGCAAACAAAGCTCTGACGATTTGAGCATTTTGATAAGGGCTGTCGGCCGGAAAAACTTCACCAGTAATTGGGTCTATTCCGTTTGACAACGTTTGAATAATTTTAAGTGCAGCATTATGATCCATTTTGACAATCCTTCCTAAATTATGCTTTCTCTGTTTCTCTGCGCCCTCGGTGGCCTCTATGGCTATTTATTTTAGTTTTACCTGTGTGTATTTCATATCTGTTCCGCCCATTACACGGATATTGTCGGGCGTCATTTTTATTACCACATACCCCGGTCCTGCCGGGTTAGGGATATGGTCCTTCAAGGCCGGGACGGCCTTGTACAGCCAGAGCTTTTCGATGTTGTCGGTGCTAATCGTGCAAGGGCCTGCGATACGGATGTGCTTGCCGGCAGAATCGCAGAAACAATATTCGGCACAAGGGACTTTTCTAAGCTGAGCAACCTTGTCGGAAGAGGCGCCTGTCGCACATAGTAACTGGTTATCCTTCCAGGCCAGGCCGCTCATCGGCCGGACGCCGACCTTTTGGCCATCGGTTGTAGGCAGGAAACCCCAGCGGACCTCTTTTATGAATTGCTTTACCTGTTCGATGTTCATATCAGTTCTCCTTTCCCGCCGCAGGCGGATAAATCCGCCACACGAACGGCGGATAAATCACGCCGTAGGCGGATAAATTCCGTGACGTGGATTGATGTAATTATACGCCGGAATAGGGAAGAAGGCGAAAGGAAAATAGTCGTTAGTCGATAGTCGTTGGTATATAGTCCCGCCGGAGGCGGATGGTGGAATGGGGCCAGTTTAGTCTCTCTGATAGTCCCGGTGGGATAATTTAAAGACACCCCGATAAGATAGTCTAAGAGACATCTCACGGGGTAAATATCCCACGGGGTAAACAGGTACTACATCGGTTTATGCTTTAGGATGAGGTGAAATCTTAGGTTTTTGCCCTTGAGGCATCTGATCCCGATGTATATGACAGTAAGTATCATGGTTATAGATACTCAAGATATGCGTGCAGTGCGGAAACGTGCATTTCCTGTCATTAGCCGAAGTCTTTAGTATTTTTTCCATTGTTACTCCTATAGGTAAATCACCAAACAAAAAAGCTGTAAAGGTTAGTTATCTTCGTCTGCGGCCTAAAGATTTTCTAATCTTTTGTTATTATTTATACCACATTATTGGGCTTTGTCAAACAATCTCTTACTAAGGGACTGCCGCCTAAAGCATCTGGGAGCAACATACCCGTTTAATAACCTCAAGGAACTGGGACCCACACAAACGGCGGGTAAACCCTCCATACGGAGTGGCGGGTAAACTCCGGGGCGGGGGCTAAACAGAATAGAACCGTGAGGGAGTGTCTTGTTGTATCATCCCGATTGAGGTTTATTTTTGTTTGAGCTGGATGCTCCCTGTGTGGGCGTTGCAACGGTTAAGATGTCAGGGGAAACTATGCCGCCGGAGATAATCATTTTGAAGGCCTCTTCGATTGTCAGCGTGGTCTCTATGACCTCTTCTGCAGGGACGAGCTCAAAGAAACCTGTGGTTGGGTTTGGCGTGGTGGGTATCATAATCTTGCAGAATTTTTTCCCTGTGGAGTCCTCGATATAACCGGTCAGGAAACCAACCGCCTTGAACCCTGGTCTGGGAAACTCTACCAAGACAACTGACTTAAGTGCGGCGCGGTCCGGCAGCGATACGGCCTGAGCAACCTGTTTGGTGGCCGTATAGATTATTCGCACCAGCGGGATTCTCATCAGCAGTGTCTCGCCGGCCTTTATCAGACGCTTGCCCACAACAAACTGGCCGACTGCGCCGACAAGATACAGCAACAGAAAAAGAATCACAATTGAACATACCGACACAGAAATAGAGATGTAAATGTCTGGGATGGCCTCGATGAGAGGAACGTTTGACAGCTTTGACGGGATGTGGGTTATTATAGGCCGCAGAAATCCAGCTAACCACTGAAAGAGCCACCGCATCACCAGCAGCGTTACGCCGAAGGGCATAAGCAAAAGTATTCCGGATAACAAGCGGCGGCGGACATTGTTTTTTAGCTTTGCCCACGCCGAACTTTTATGAGAGTCCATAGTCAGGTTCTCCGTTCATTTTCCCGGCCCGGCAGGACGGAATTGCCGGGTTCCGCCGGGGGTGCTCTTTGATATTGCCGATTCTCGATTGTAAATTGCAGATAGAAAATTGCAAATTGAAAATTCGCCTTTTATAGGTCGATGTTGAAAAGGTGAGTCAAATCGGGCCTAAATTTTTTGTTTAACCGGGCCGAAACTTGTGCCGATAAACAATCTGAAGCGTCCGAAAGGGGTATTTGGTTAAGAAAAGGGAGATTCAAAATGGGGATTCAGAATTGGTCTGAAGATGTGATTCTGGTCGATTTGCCTGAAGAGCCGGAAATGGGCGATGAGCTGACAACCGCTACAGAGATGGTGCGTGACAGGGGTAACTGTGATGTGGTAATTGATTTTTCGAGCGTCGATATTGTGACCTCTTCAAGCCTCTCGAAACTGTTGAAGCTGCGTAAGCTCTTAGCTGATTGCGGACATCGGCTGGTTTTGTGCAGCGTCGCACCTGCAACCAAAGGCATCTTTACGGTAACCGGCCTTGACGGGATATTTGAGCTTGTTGACGACAAATTTGTTGCCTTGGCAAGCCTGCAGGTAGTTAATTCATAGTTCATCGATGAACCTCGTTAGAAAAACGACTTTCTTTTCTAACGGGGTGAGCTACGAGCAACGAACAATGAATTAACTGCTTTACAGCCGGTTTATCGTCTGCATAATATAGATGGTATTCCTGTTGAGCCGGCTACGAAGGTCGCTATTGGATAGCGGTGTTCGTAATCTGCTCACAGGGTTTGTGAAGACAGGGCAAAATTAAATGGATGAAGAAACTCTGCAGCAGGTCGAGCAGATAATAGGTTACAAATTTTCCGACAGCAAGCTTTTGGCCACATCGCTCACTCATTCCTCTGCGGCCAGCAATCGGCTTTTGAGCAACGAACGCCTGGAGTTTCTCGGTGATGCTATTTTGGCACTTGTTATCTGCCAGACGCTCTTCGAGCGGTTCCCTGGGTATCTCGAGGGTGACTTAACGAAGATGAAGAGTATGCTTGTTTCTCGGGGGACCTGTGCCCGAATCTCGCGGCAGATGGGCTTGCAAAAATTTCTAAAAGTAGGCAAAAGTATGGTGGGCAGCCGGGCTTTGGCGGGGTCTCTTGCTGCCGGAGTATTGGAAGCCATTGTCGCTGCGATTTGCATTGACGGCGGATTTGATGCTGCCCGCAGCTTTATTTTAAGAATTTTTGCTTCGTTAATCGAAGGGGCCGACAAAGAGCAGGCTCAAGGCAATTTCAAATCCTTATTGCAGCAGTATGCCCAGGACCAGCTTAATACCACACCGGTCTATGTGCTGGTTGATGAAAGAGGGCCTGACCACAACAAATGTTTTGAGCTGGAGGTGGTTATTGGAGAGCGTCACTTTCCAAGCGCATGGGGGACAAACAAAAAAGAAGCGGAGCAAAAAGCTGCCTTCAATGCCCTTGTGGAGTTAGGCGTGCTTGAAAAGAGCTCTCAGGAGTCTGAAAACTAAATCCGCCATACGTCTGGCGGATAAAAACCATTGAGGGGCTGGGTATCCCGCCTTTGGCGGGCCAATTACTCTGTAATCAACCAGGCCAAAGCATACAGGACCAGAGCGGTCACGACCATAAAGACGACAATTGAGCCGAATAAAATCACTGCTTCTTTTAAGAAAGAGCTTATTTTGACTGTGGGCACCTTCGTTGCTTTATAGACGACTACAATTGAGGCCACTAACGGCAGCAGCCAAAGCATGGACTGCGGGTTTGTGCTGATTTTTTCGGGCGAAGTAAAGCTGACCAGTATGAAAACAGCAACTGCTGACATTTTAGTCTCCGGCCCCGCCGAAGGCGGGCTTGATCCGTATTCTGCGCAGATGCGCCATATAAACGGCATTCACGATGCACAAGAGGTTGAGCAATCCTGCGATGCCGGTGTATATCTGTCCGATTTCGTTTGGCCTGCCATAGACAGGATAACTTCCGGTTCTGTTCAAATAGCCCAAGGCGGCCACTGCCGGCGAGTTCATAATCTGTGCAGCATACCAAGACTTGGCACCAGCAGGGTTAATCACGCTGATTGAGCCGATATATAAACCTGCGCAGAAGGTCAGGACGATGGCTACGAAGATAATTGCTGCACGTTTTTTTTCATTAAGTGCAAAATGCCCCCCTCCCGGCACAAGCCAAGCCAGCAGTCCGACAGTCAGCAAAAATAGCATGTGGTTTTGTTTTGACGGCTGTGTCATAGGAGCTCAAAACTTAAAACTAAAAACTCAAAACTGTGGAGCAGATTCCGATTGTGCTGGCGCATTAGCATCGCGCGTTCCCTTGTCTTTGTCAACCTCTCTAAAGTTCATACGTTTTAATATGTTTCCGGGGCTAAAATGCACCGCTGTCAGGCTCTGGCTTTGAGTATAGTCTTCTCTGAATAAGCGTCTTGCCTTGATTTTTTCGTAATCTTCCTGCCAGAGACGATTAACCGAAAGGTTTTTCAAACAATAAAAGCTCATATCCGGCTTGAATTCCATAATAAGGGGCAGAGTGCCAGGGGCGTTACTATCCGGCGGGACGAGCGAATAAAGCTGAGCGATAAACTGCGCTTGCTTTTTACGCTCACTTGCCAGTAAAGCAGCCACCGGGCTGCCGGAACTTTGCACAGCCAATATCTGTAATGTTGCACCTGATAATCTTCGCAGGTTTGCAAGGTCTTGCAACCTGAATGCATTCGGGTCAGATTCTTTTTGCGAAGAGCGGCGTCGATAAAGCTCGTTGAATTTACTCACAGCGATATCCCAGCCATCCTTTGTCGCCAGGCCGATGAACTCTTCGGCTTTACTTTTGGCAGTATCCATTGCCGCAAGCCTCTTTAAGTCTTCGGCCACTTTTTCTTTTACCGAATAAATATGCTGGGTTTCTGAGCTCTCTTTCTTGTTATTGGGGTCTGCTACATTTGGCTCCTGGATAGACTGGAATACAAGGGTTTTTGTGCTGAAGGTTTGATTTATACCTTCCGGTTCGGAGGCCTTTATGGCTTCAATCACGCGGACAATAACCATTATCTGCCCGGAGAGGTCTTTGAGCATCTGTCCTAACGGGTTTGCGGCCGGGCCGATGTTTTCATACAACCTCGGCTTCGGCATATCGGAAGGCCCCAGCTGGCTGGCCGACAGTTCGTTGATGGCAAATACTACCTGCGTTAATCTCACGGGATTATATCCGTAGCTCTGGAGATACAGGGTCGCCAGATGTTCGTCGGTTTGCATATCGGCAGCACTAAGCAGGCCCGTCTTGCCTGCATATATCTTGATTTTGTATTTTTCGGTTAACTGTTTGGCGGAAGCTTCATAATCGCCGGCCATCTTTCTGAGATTCTCGGCACTAAAAGTTGTAAGCTCTGCATCTGCATCTTTCCAATTGGCCTCGGTGGTTGTCCTGCCCTCCTGCAGAATCTTTTCTGCCTTGGAAGTTATTTTGTTTTGCAGAAGCTGCTTTGAAACGATATTTGCGACCTCAGCGTAGCTTTTAGCTCGTTTAACAAGCGGCGAATTGGGGTCATTCGGGTCCGAAGGAACCTGTTCAGTAAAAAGCTGTTCTCTATTTTTTTGGTAGTATTCTTCTGTCTCTTCCTGTGTTGGCGGCGTTACCGTAGGCGAAACATCGCTGAGTTTGAGGGCGATGTATTCGAGCTGGACTCTGTCAGGCAATTTATACCCGAAGCCATAAGGGTTTTCCTCGGTTACGGTGCCGGGAGAGAATTTTTTGTATCTGTCAAAATGCTCCAGCATTTTTTCTTCGGCCGGTGGCGAGAGACTTTCGGCGAATATGGCCGAATCGAATTTTACAAATTCGGCGCCGATTGTCTCATTTTCCCAGCTTGCTATGTGCATTATCTGCGAACTGGTGACATTTTCGCTTGAGCAGAGCATCTGGGCGTACTGCAACATCGCCATCAATTTGCCGAATGTTGTTAGCATCAGCTCCTCGGAGATTCCCTGCTGCTGTATCAATGAGCCGACAAGCTGGGAATATGATTGGCCGTTGAATAACTGCGGTATTGCCTGACCGAGGAGGTTACCGACATCTTCATTTGGGATTCTAATACCCACTTGCTGGATCTCACTTTCCAGCAGCAGCCAATACACGTGGTTTGGCATTGAACGGGTGTAGAGGTCGCTAATTTGTTTGTCACTGACTCTATAGTCGTTAGTTCTTATCGCTTGTTTTATATGATTGATTAATGCCGGCGAGGTTCTGCGCTCGGAAAATAGCAGTTCGCCCAGGAGAATGCCTCCTAAATCCTGGGCTCTGAGGAGGGCATCTGCCCGCAATATTTTGAGGATTTCCAGTTCTCGCCGGGCCACTACTAAGTCATCGTTTGTAATTTTCTTATTATCCAAAAAGTAAGCGAACATCTGGCGTCTTGTTCTTCCTCGGCCGAGCCATTGAAGGTAATCGCTGCCTATAAAGCCGAACATTATGACGATGACGACAACAGCCATCACTTTCTTGTTATTTTTTCGTAACCATTTGACTAAATTCATAGCCAAGCTCCGAATTTGCTCTTAAGTTTCAAAAGCCTATAATATAAGCAAGTCCATAGAGATTGCAAGAAAAATAGACGACAAATACCTCAACATCATTGACGCACTTACTCTTTGCGACGCCCAAGAAGCCGAAAACCTGCGAGAAAGAATCCCACCTCATAACGCCCGTTATGTTGGGGGACAATCTGCCCAGTGTTCGAGCAGCCCTTAACTTAGCTTCGCCAGTAACTATTACGCCAGATAGTCATAGTGAAAACGGACACTTAACGAAAGCAGGTGCATTTATAGGATTTTTTGGCAGCAATCCACGAAAATATTGCATTGTTTTCCAGGAGAACTGGAACGAATACGCCGTTTGGTATAGTGATAACGGGCTTGACTGGACACTGGATGAGAACGCCTATTATCCACACAAAGCTTTTCCTTTAGATTGGAGAGCTTACGCAAACTGCGATTGTATTTTCAAGGATGCAAAGTGTTTTATACTTGACCATTGGTTACAGGGCCCATTTCAGGCAGGAGATTATTTCACCTTCAAGGCAAACCCGAGCTGCACAACTATCGAGATGCCTGTTCTTTTCGAGAAAAAGCTGTCGGGCCGGGCAGGCGCCAAGACAATCAACTACGTCAACTGCCTTGTTGACGGAGGTAGAGTGTTTACCGGCCAGACACACGAATTGCCAGATTCACCGCCAGGCACGCTTACTACTTACGTAAGAAGTTTGTTTGAAAAGGCAGGATTTGCAACATCAAGTATAATTGAAGCTGATTCGTCGACATTGTACCACCCGAGTGGCGACATTCATTGCGGGACGAATGTGCAACGGGTCATTCCGATCTCATACGAATGGTGGGAATACGGACAATAAGGCAAACAGGGTTCAAAAAAATTATTGGACCAAAAATAGCAAAAAACCAATTGCTTTTCGAGAGAATTTATGTTATGCTATTATTGTTAATTTGGGAGGATGGTAAAATGTGTAGAAATGTGCTTGTTCTTGCTTCAACGTTTATAATTGCCGTTTTTGGCTCTGTTACTAACGCTAAACTTGAGCAAATGGGTTGTAATTTTCTTTATGACAATCCCTCTCGGTCAGTTCGCACCTGGAGTTTTGACTATGACTTGCAACTCCTGACTATTAATGAGATTGTATATGAAGTGGACCCTAAATGGTCAGGATTCTTAGAGATGGGAGCCATGGGTGACCCATGTTCTACATTTGATGCCGTCGTGAATATTACAAACGAAACTGGATATACATGGACCGACTATAAGATTATATATGGACCGCCGCCTATGATTGGCGACTCCATTTATATAGTGCCCGGCAGTATTGAGACCACAAAGTTACAAACAATAATTGGTACCCAGTCGGGATGGCTTCTCTCGGAGCCACCCGCAGTATTTGATGGCGAATCATTTACGATGAACTTTGATATGCGCACTGGCAGCCACGGGCGTTATTTCTTAGAGGAGACCCGGTGGTTACCTATTCCTGAACCGGTGACGATAGTGTTATTTGGCGTTGGCGGTCTGGCACTGTTGAAAAAACGCAAACCTTAGAGCCTATCGGATATTAGAGGCGTATATAAGTATTGTGTTGTGAGCGTTGGGTTAAGATATGTCAAATGAGACCGTAATAATGCGGAAGTGCGTAATAATTATCATTTTGTTAGGGATAACGGGAATTCTTGTTGGTCCTGCAAGGGCTGATATAGTCAATATCGACTGCGGCTTGTGGCCTGAAGGGCACACATTCAGTTGGAGTTTTGACTACGACCTGCAGAAGCTAACAATTAGTCAGACTCTATATTATTTAGAATATGATTTAGACCCTGACCCTTGGTGGTCATACGGTACGTCCTCCCTCGGGGTCGGAGGGCTTGCCGACTCAGATTCGACGTTCAGCGTTGAGTTGACCATAACCAATGAGACGGGAATCGAATGGATTGGTTATGAACTTTCTCAGGGCCCCCCGCCGATGATTCCCGCTGCGTACATTATTCCCGGTAGTATAGAAACCACAAAGTTACAAACAATAACACAGCCTTATGGGCCTTATTCAGCGACATGGATTCTCTCGGAACCACCTGCGGTATTTGATGGTGAGTCATTTACAATCAGTTTTGATATGCTCGCAGAGGGTGTTTCATACTCCCATGGCAGCTTCGTTGGAGGTGTGAGACAAGCTCCTGTTTATGTTCCAGAACCAGCGACGATAATGCTTTTTGGCATTGGCGGTTTGGCACTGTTGAAAAAACACAAACAAACCTTCCTACCCCTTTACGAAGCCAAAATGACTTAGATGTTCGACCACCGCGCCGCCAGCGTTATTGTGGACCCTGAAAACTGGTTTAGACAGGGCCAAACCGATACTATTACGCTCGTCGCGCACCAAAATCCTGAATTCTCCGTAAAAGATAGGTAACGTTAACCTTAATTTCTTCCTTATCGAACAATTCGCGATGTTTCCGCCAGAATTTTATGCTGAACGTTGCCTGTGGGATGAACGGCAGACTTTGGAAAACTGGATTAGCGAGCGAGTGCTTAAATTGACCTGCACGACTAATGATATGAAACCTTTGGCTGACGAAGTCTCCTTTAGCCCGCCAGTCTATAAATGGAATCCAACCGAACTTGACGCTGCCTTCTTTTTGCTCTACGGAATTGACCGAGAATATGTCGAATATATTCTCTCTACTTTTAGCGGCGTCCGCAAAGGACAGGAAAATGTCTTCGATGGGACAAGTACCTTTGACCGGATTCTGATGCACTATGACGACCTGCGCGAAAAGTCCCGCTAATTACCCAGGCTCAAAGCAAACTTTTTATCTAATCCCATTACCCACAAGATACGATTCACGAACCACCAATCACCATTCACAAGTCACGAGCCACTGGTCACTGTCTCTGCCCCCGCACAAACCACGCAGGATTTGTGAATCACTCAAACCGTTCTCCAGTTTAACGAGGGGAGCGACTATTTGAATTGCCTATTTTGACAGATGCGGCGGTTAAAAAGCCAGATTCTAGAAAGAATCTGGCTTCGGAGGAGGGTGATGAAAAGCTAAAATAAAGACTATTGAAAGCTCGGATTACCTGCCCAAAATTCTCCCCGATAATTATTAACAAATCGAGTAAATACCAAAAATTTCTTTAGTAAAAAACAAAAACCAAGGTGAGAATACACTCTTCCCAAAAAGAGTCAAGCCTTTAATCGCAAAAATCTAAATTTTTTTTTAGTTCCTCCAGAACTGCAAAATTTAGCTCAAAAACTAAATTAGTTTACGCTTGATAAACCAGTTTTGTTCTCATATTTTTAACGAAATGGCTGTTACTTCTTTAGCAATATTTTTCTGAAGGAACGAGTATGAATACCAGAATTACGATTGCAGACTTGCTGGCGGCCAAGCGCGAGAACCGCAAGATTGCCGCTGTCAGCTGCTATGACTACACCACAGCAAATCTTGTCTCTCAAACCGATGTGCAAATGATATTGGTAGGTGACTCGGCTGCGCAGGTTATGCTTGGATTTGATTCCACACTGCCGGCGACAATGGATTTTATGTTGGCCATAACCGCTGCGGTGCGACGAGGTGCCCCGAATGTGTATCTTGTTGCCGATATGCCGTTTCTATCCTACCAGCTTGGCAGAACTGAGGCTATCCGAAACGCTGGGCGATTCGTTGCTGAAGCCGGGGCACAAATGGTGAAAATCGAAGCCAGCGGAGCCGATCTCGATGTAGTTAAAGCAGTTAGCGATGCGGGCATCGCTGTTATGGCCCATATCGGCATAAGGCCTCAGAGCATAAGTAAAATCGGGCGATTCAAGGCCGAGGCCACCACCGCAGAAATGGCTGCGGAATTGGTAAGTCTTGCGCAGCAAATGGTTAACGGCGGTGCCGGTTCACTGCTGGTTGAAGGGGCCGCAGCGGAGGTGGCAGAGATTATTACAAAGCGGTCAGAAATACCCGTAATTGGCTGTGGTTCCGGGCCAGACTGCGATGGGCAGATATTGATTGCGCCGGATATTTTAGGGCTGACGCAAGGCCCAAGTCCAAAGTTTGCAAAGAGTTATGGCAATTTAGCTAATGAGACCATTAAGGCGTTTAGCGTGTATTGCAAAGAGGTGCAAAGCGGCCAGTTTCCGGACAAGGAGCATAGTTACCATATGAAAATGGGGGAGTTTGAACGGCTGCAGGAATTGCTAAAAGGCAACTTTTAGGAGGGAACATCAACCGAGGTTTTGGACACTTGGTGAGGTGGGAAAATCACATAAAATTTACGTAAGTGCATAAGACATAAGAGCTTAAGAGCAAAAGGGCAAGATGGTCAAAAATTAGCAATTTTGATTTGAAGCTGGATTTTTTGTATCGAAATTGGCTTCGTTTGGGTTTGTTTTCAGGGCGTCCGAAAAGCCGTTTATTATCATATTCCTTTGTTGTAACAGAGCTTATATTCATTTGAGTATCCAGCAAATTGGCTTTGTTTTGCATAATTTAGTTCATTGTCCATAGTTCATTGGCCCCTAAGGGGTAAATTATTGGTTGTTCTGGAACTGCTGTTCCTTAGCGTGCGGTTCTCCGCGACCTTGCCGCTCTTTGCGGGCATCATTCCCCCCAAATCTCGTCTATATTATACCAAATCTCGCCTTTTATTCAATAAAAATCTAATTTTTTAGGCAAAAGTTTTTTGGTTTTGATTGTTGGATTTCGGGGGTAGAATTATAAGTCAATTCAAAAGGCAAAAGGAAAAAGGCAAAAGTTGAAAGGCAAAGGGCGGATACGCCAGCCCGCCTCGCCACAGGCGAGTAAACTGCGGCGGGTAAAAGGTGTACAAGAATGACTAAAAAGGAATTACTTGAGATTATAGAAAAAGCGGCAAGAGAGGGAAAGACAGAGCTTGAACTGTCTGACAGAGGGATAAAAGAGCTGCCTGCAGAGATAGGGCAACTAACGAACCTGACGGAGCTTGATCTTTCTCTTAATCAACTTAGCTCGCTGCCTGCAGAGATAGGGCAACTAATGAACCTGACGAAGCTTTATCTTACCAGTAATCAACTTAGCTCACTGCCTGCAGAGATAGGGCAATTAGCGAACCCGACGGCGCTTGATCTTTCCGGTAATCAACTTAGCTCACTGCCTGCAGAGATAGGGCAATTAGCGAACCTGACGGAGCTTAGTCTTTACAGTAATCAACTTAGATCACTGCCTGCAAAGATAGGGCAATTAACGAACCTGACGAAGCTTGATCTTTCCGATAATCAACTTAGCTCACTGCCTGCAGAGATAGGGCAATTAACGAACCTGACGGATCTCTATCTTTACTTTAATCAACTTAGCTTACTGCCTGCAGAGATTGGGCAACTAATGAACCTGACGAAGCTTGATCTTTCCGATAATAAACTTAGCTCGCTGCCTGCAGAGATTGGGCAACTAATGAACCTGACGAAGCTTGTTCTTTCCGGTAATAAACTTAGCTCACTGCCTGCAAAGATACTTAAGCTGAATATGGAGATAAAGTGGGAGTGGAAACCAGATGAGAAGGGCATTTTTCTGGCCAATAATCCCTGGGAAAAGCCGCCTGTTGAGATTGTAAAGCGGGGTAAGAAAGCGATAAGGGCGTGGTTCGAGGCCTTAAAGGAGGAAGGAGGAAAACGGCTTAACGAGGTAAAGGTGCTATTAGTGGGTTATGGAGGGGCAGGAAAGACATCGCTTGTGAGGCGACTGACAACGGGCAAGTTCAAGAAGAACGAGCCAAAGACCCATGGGGTGAAGAGGACAGACTGGAAGATAAGGGTAGACGACGAAGATATTACGGTCCATTTCTGGGATTACGGCGGGCAAGGAATTATGCAGGCGACGCACCGAGTATTCTTTTCACAACGCTGCTTATATATTTTGGTTATCGATGCCAGACAAGAATCAGACCCGGAAGAATGGTTAAAAAATATTGAGAGCATAGGAGGAAAATCACCTGTGCTGGTTGTAATCAATAAAATAGACGAACACCCATTTGAATTGAATAGACCAGGCCTCGAAAAAAAATACCAGAATATCAAGTGTTTCTATCACATATCGTGCAAAGATGGCGACGGTATCAAGTCGTTCAAGGAAGATTTAAAAAAACATGCAGGACAGGTGGAGATGAGAAGAACAGACTGGCCGAGTCGCTGGGCAAGTGTGAAGGAGCGACTCAGCAGGATGCGCAGGGATTACATAGCATATTCAGAGTATGAGGAAATTTGCGAAGAGGAGGGAGTGGTCCAGGAAGACAAGCAGAGGGAGCTGATTGGAGTCCTGCATGAGCTTGGAGTGATGTTGCATTTCCCGGAAAGGTCTTTGCCGGATATGGAAGTGCTGAACCCGGAATGGGCGACGGAGGGAATTTACAAGATTATTAATTCGAGGGAGTTAAAGAATTGCAAGGGTATACTTCCGGGAGACAGATTGGAGTACGTGCTGAATGTCGAACGGCTGGAAGATAAGAGTGGTAGGACAAAACACTACAGCAAAGAAGAGCAGAGATATATCGTTGAGCTAATGAATAAGTTCGAGCTTTGCTATGAGTTGGACGATGGCACTATATTAGTTCCAGACCTGCTGACAGAACTGGAGCCGAGAGAAGGGCTACCAAAAGAGTCAAATTTGCGTTTTTATTTCGAGTATGATTTTATGCCAGCGGTTGTGATGCCTCGATTTATGGTGCAGAAACATAAAGACCTTGACACAAACCTGTGCTGGCGGACAGGGGCAGTTTTGAAGGATAAATCATTTGGTGCAGTCGCGGTGGTTAGACAGGACAAGAACCGCCGGAGGATATATGTAGAAGTTACCGGTAGTGAACTTTCGCATTTTTCATAATCGATTATGCTGCCGAAGCTACGGCATTGATAAAGAATTCGATAATTCGTGCAGGTACGGTATGATTGCCGAACATTGTAATAATTCGTTTCCGCCACAGCACCCGCCGCAACGCAGCCAACGCATCCT
>Ga0315279_10002042_pt1 | contig 31515 bp, 31 predicted proteins | sample YL17G06_20_MG_FD_203694 | JGI IMG/M metagenome (GOLD analysis project Ga0315279, IMG submission 203694) | Sediment microbial communities from Yellowstone Lake, YNP, Wyoming, USA - YL17G06_20 | ecosystem: Environmental > Aquatic > Freshwater > Lake > Sediment | place: USA: Wyoming | collected...
TCTTCGGGGGAGATAAACCGGCAGAGGCTGCGGACCAGTCTGCGGATGGCGCCGAGATCCAAAGAGTCGGCTCGGCCGAAGGTGTAGAGGACCCGGGCCCGGGCAAAGCCGCTCTGGGGATCGCGGATGTTATGGGCGAGTTGGACATAGGTGGTGGTGGATCCGTCCTTGTTTTTGCGGGAGATGGTCCGCACGTACATGCCTATTCAAATATCATATACTACCATATATGTCAATACTTTATTTTGCATTCGCATGCCTATGCGGTTTTGACTCTTTTGAAATAGGGTCTGCTGAAAAAGCCTTATTAGCTTTCGGCGACCGATAGTTCTTCCTTGCTTCCATTATTTTATCCGGTTATCCGGATCACCATTACTCTCGTTCCTATGCTCTCCGCAATGCCGTCTTCAAGTTCATCGCCAGGAGGCTCGCCCGCACCCAGATTTCCGTTCCGGTCTCTCCCATATATCTGACGCGATCCAGTCCATAATGTTCTTTCCCGTTCCCGAACGCGCCTTCGATCCGGTTCCTCTCTTTCTGCTTCGCTTTAAACCAGGGGTCGTTCTTTTGGATCTCCTTCGATTTCCGGCCCAACGGTTTGAACGCCGTCCGGACGCCTAGATCTCCCATCGTCTCGCGATTCTCGCGCGTCCCGTACTTCTGGTCAGCGGCCATGTAAGGCGGAAGTTTTCCAAACCGTTCCTTGTAGGCCCGGATCTGCGCCGCTGCCAACTCGGATTCGTTGAAGGCCTTGTGCTTGAGATGGTCGAGGAAGAGGAACCCGTCCACGTGCGCCAACGCCCCCTTGGCTCCGAACTCCGTGTCCTTCGCCAGCTTCCCCGTCTTGATCGGCCTGACATACGGCCGGTGCAGGCTCACGATCCGGTCGGCAATACGATGCGTCTTCTTCATATACATCTCGCGCTGCTGGCGAAAGATCTCTCCCGCCACACGCAGCCTCTCCCTGACTGCCCGAAACACCTTCTTCCTCCGACGTCTTGCTGTTTCAACAAGTTCCCACATCTGGCGGAGGTTGCGCCTCACGTACTGCAGCATCGCCTTCTTCGCCCGGGAGATCGTCTTTTTCGTCTTGGCCTTCTTCTTGGCGAACTTCAGGTACTCCTGCCGCGCCTTCCTCTTGTAGGTCCGAACCCCCGTCACCCCCAATGCTTTCCCCAGCCTTCGAATGCTCCTGACCAGCCACTCCCGGACGTCGTTCAAAAGCCCAACGTCGTTCGGATACTTGATCGCTTCCGGGAATACCGTGGCGTCCATAAGCATCCCTCGCGCCCGAATGATCCGCCGCTCGATCAAAACATCATAGGTCTTCCGCTCCATGTACCGGAAAAAACTCACTCCGAGTTTCCCCCGGATCTTCGCCAGCGTGCTCGCCTCCAACACCTCCTCGGTCGCCATCGACCGAAAGCCGCAGAACGCCTGCATGTACGGGTTCTCCAAGATTTCGGCCACGAGCTCCCGGTCCGAAAGCCCGGTCATATGTTTGAGCAGCAGTAGCCCAATTACCAGCTGCGCGTCTTTGGCCGGCCGCCCGATATCGGAAAACGCCTTCCGGTATTCGTCTTCAAGATCCTGCCAAGGGATGAGCTCCGCGATGCGAAACCAGCGGTTCCGCTCGTCGAGCTTGCCGCCGAACGGAAAAAGCTCGGGGAAAAGAGGCCGGGTGGTGCGGTCTTTAGGTCGGTACACGGGCTGAAGCTCCTTCGTAAAGTGCACGGTTTTCGAGGGATAAACTCCAGTTTCCGTGCACTTGAAGCATTGAACTTACCCGTCATATAGCATTAATCTATAATGAAGTCAAGTACTTACGTAAAGTTATCGCGTTTTTCAGCAGACCCGAAATACTTATGTTGAAAACAAACGGCTTACGTCGGATATGTGCTCAAAATATGCCTTTCACTGTCGAACCCGAGTTAAATGGGGGCAGGTCATGCCGAAACTCTGGTCCGCTGGCCTTATATTGGGGATATAATGACTATGTATTACTATCTCTTGGATCGGATTATTTTATAATTACCAAATTATTCATTTAATATATCCAAGCGATTTTAGGCGTTTCTTGTCTTCATCAGAAATTTTGTTGGAAAGGGCCAATTTAGAAGAACGATTTGCCTTGATAAGATTGTTTCGAAAAGCAAGCATCTGTCCAATTTCATCCTCGCCTATGCCACTTTCTTTCGGGGTAAGTGGATTTTGTTCCAAAGGATCCGTATCTAAATCAAAGACCATGACCTTTTCCTTAGAAAAAATCACCTTTCTTTTTATAGTAATGAAGGCAAATTGGGAGTCGTCCGCTCCTTCAGAAAAAACAAACCTTCCATCATCAGATTCATTACCATGAATTCTACGTACGGAGCTTCCAAGGAATTCTTTTTCATCATATTTGCCTTCACTTACCCAGTCGATTATAGTTGGGAAAAGATCGATGGACTGTACAACGCTATCGACGCCAACCAGAGATTTCTTCGAAAAATTAATATACAAGGGAATTTTTAGCACCTCATTGTAGATGTCAGGTTTTCCATGTCCCCAAGTTTGATGTTCATACATCCTTTCTCCATGATCTGCCGTTAGAATAATTAAGAGATTTTTCAGTAATTCCTTGTTTTTGAGGAGAAGGTATAGTTCTTTAAAAGAATTATCCGCATCTAAAACATTGTCTTTGTAAAGGTTTTTTATACAATCTATCTGATTTTGATTTGGAGTCTTCAACGAATACCAAAAACCCTCCTCATTTGGGAAAACGGAGCGATAAAGATCCTGATTAACATTTTTCGTATAAAACATCTTTTCCGCAGGCAGGGCATAGGGGGCGTGGGTTTCCAACGCATGGATGAAAAGGAAAAAGGATCTATCATGGTTGCGATCAAGAAAATTGGCGACTTCCTGAAAAATTTCGCCTTTTTTGATGAAATTATGTGTTTCAATATCCATTTGGAATGGAAGTTTGCTGCCGACGTCTGGTATAAGGTCATCTATTTTCGAATTCCAGCTTGTGTATACATAATCAAAACCTTTATGTGAATTGGAAATCAACAGCCAAGGATTGGCTATAAAAGCTGCGGTAATGAAACCACTCTTTTTGAGTGACATCGGCATAGTGATTTCACCTTCACCTACGAGCGGTACGCCAGAGCTATCGCCCGTCAAGAGAACCTTATACTTCCCAGTAAAAATATTGGGCAGTGAATCAGCAGTTTGTGTGGCATTTGCATAGGCATTTTTGAATGAAGTTCCGTCTTTGAATATTTTTGACAGAAACAACTTTTCAAGGGGAACTCCCCCCATATCTCCTCTTAGGGCATCGACGAGGTAAAGGATAACCTTTTTCGGTACAGGGCCTGATACCTTCAAGGAAGAAAGAATTACATTTCCTAAGAGCCCATGATTCTTACTAGAACAGGTAATGCGAACAATCATTGGTCCGCTGGGGTTTGATTTAAATGTTTCCTGAAAATAATTCCATTCTTTGCCGGTGCCCATGTAGATATACTTTTTGATTAATTTGCCGTCCACGAAGAGTCTGTAGATGGCATTCTTGTCTTGGGTGAAACCGAGGCTGCCCTCGATTTTCCAGGAAGATTCTACGCTTATCGGGAAAACAAGTTCGCTCTCAGGAGGAAATACAAGGGTTTCAAGAATTCGTCCATTGATGCGAACGTTTTTTAACTGAACGAAATTTGGCGATTGTAATGAGTCTTTTTCCAGTCGGACATTTGATAACTCGATTTCAGGATGACCTTGTGTTTGAAATGAATCAAACCAGAAAATGAGGCTGCTAATAGGAAAGGTTGATTTTTCGATGTAGCGAAAACTAATCTCATCCAGATCAAGAGACAATTCTCTCATACCAGAGAACAACGAAGTGTCCTCATAGACCTGGTGTTGCGGAACTTTCTTTTCTCCCAAATAGATTCGTATTCGAATCCCCTTGGCAATATTGACCTTATAGCGAAGGATTCTGTGCTTATTCAAATTCTCATGCGAGAGTGAGAATATGAATTGAGTTCTCTCGCCGGAAGACGAATGGATTCGTTTTTTATTTTCCAGCGAGAGCCTCACGGAATCATAATCATTCTTTTGAGTGTCATTTAAGGCACTTCGGGTTACGCTTTGAATTGAGTTAAATAGATCCGTCAAGCGAATGAATTTATTATTACAAAGACTCACGCATTTATTGATCTCAAAAACGGTTGAGGAAAATGTCATAGATACGGATAAACATAAAAAAATAATACAATTAATAAATATTTTTATTTTTTTTTCTTGACCATTCTTATATTTATTACCAAACATTGTGGTGTGCCGTCTCGCAAATATGTTGACAAAGTCTTTTGATTTTTTCGAGGATGGAATCAGCGGTGGCGGTCCAGACAAAAGGCTGGGTGTGAATATTGGAGTGTTGGACGAAATGGTCGATCTTCCCGACCAGGTCTTTCACGCTTCGGAATGTTCCCCGGCGGATCGCCTTCTGAGTGATGATGTTGAACCAGATTTCGACCTGATTGAGCCAAGAGGCGTAGGTCGGGGTGAAGTGGATGTGGTACCGGGACCGGCCGGCCAGCCAGCGCTTGACCCGCGGATGCTTATGGGTGCCATAGTTATCGACCACCAGATGGACGGATAGCTCAGGAGGGACATTCGCGTCGATATGTTTAAGGAAATCGAGATACTCTTGATGGCGATGCCGGTTTTTGCAGCGGGCGAGGACTTTGCCGGTGGCAACATCGAGCGCGGCAAAGAGCGTTGTCGTGCCGTGGCGGATATAGTCATGCGTCACGCCTTCGACATAGCCCAACCCTATCGGCAGAACGGGTTGAGTGCGGTCCAGCGCTTGAATCTGGCTCTTCTCATCCACACACAAGACCATGGCGTTCTCGGGTGGATTCAGATACAAACCGACAATATCGCGGACTTTTTCAACGAAAAAAGGATCCGTGGAGATTTTGAAATGGCGCTGCCGATGGGGCTGAAGGCCAAAAGCACTCCAGATCCTCTGGACCGTGGGTCGAGAGATATCCGTTTCCTTGGCGATCGAGCGCGTCGACCAGTGGGTCCCGTCGGCCGGCTTGGCCTTGAGAGTCTTTCGGATAAGCTCCGCGACTCTTTCATCGGAGATCGAGCGAGGGCGACCCGGACGGAGTTCATCGTGAAGGCCGGAGAGTCCTTGTTCCCGATATCGCTTTCGCCACAGGATTACCGATGGGGAACTATAGCCAAGCTTGGCGGCGATCGTTTTGTTGGCGACGCCTTCGGCCGACATAAGAATAACCTTCGCTCTGGCAACCAAGCCATAGGGCAAGGATCGTGAGCCGGCGATGGCCTTAAGTTCCAATTCTTCCTCTCCGGAAAGCATGATGGGTTTTCTCGGTCTTCCCGTTCTCATGGGCATCCTCCTTTGGGATAATGCCCATGATACCAATGGGTTTTATATTAGTCAAGTTATTTATGAGACATCACGGTAGCATAATTGATTTTAACTATAGCCGGATTTTATGGGCAAATGTAGAAAAGGTCAAGCAGAAATTGTCATAAACACGTAAACATGTTGAATACAAGAGGCAGAGTAAGAAAAACCCGACAGCGGTCGGTGGCACAGGTGAATTTCCTGGTCGATTTGTTCTTTGCTTGCTGATTTGACGCCGTTTAGCCAGAACATCAAATAAATCCCTCCTGGTTCCCTTCTCCGAACCGGAATAGGTTGTGAAGATTCCATTTTTAGGACCTCATCCCTTAAAAATGGTCCAGACATAATGTGAGTTTTCTGGCAAAATCTCAGAGAGGAGGGTTTGTCAATGAGGAAGTCGAAGTTCACGGAGGAGCAAATCGCCTTTGCGCTTCGCCAAGCCGAGACTGAGACACGGGTGGCCGAGGTCTGCCGGAAAATGGGGATTGCGGAGCAGACGTATTTTCGGTGGAAGAAGAAGTACGGGGGTCTTGGCGTTTCGGAGTTGCGCCGCTTGAGGCAGCTTGAGGAGGAGAACCGCCGGTTGAAGCTCATGGTGGCGGATTTGAGTCTCGATAAGCAGATGCTCCAGGTCGTGCTCTCAAAAAAGTTCTGAAGCCAGCCCAGAGACGGGAACCTGTCGAGCATCTCGAGGAAGCCTTGTCAACAGGCATCCAAAAATGCCCCTTTGTCGGCGTCGAAAAATAACCCCCCCCTCTCATTGTGCAGACCGGGTCTAAAACTACCAGAGACTGTTTACATTTGGGCTCCGCTGGTGGGGCCGCCAATCCGGCCCCCCCCAAGATCGTGCCCTGTTGATCTACGGAGGAGAAGACGCGGCGATCCGCAACGGCATTGCCGTCCGGTCCTAGTTCTCGATCTAGGCCATCCGGGGGGCTCGGAAGCTGCTGTCCCTAGATATTGCTTGACAAACGTCCTTTCGTATTTTTAAAATAGGGCATTCTCGGTTGATGGGTTCTTTTAAGGACATGTGGGACCCGACGTCAGGGTTTTTCCCTGTTCCATCGGCGGTAGCAATTCCCAAATAGCCGCCGTCCCTATTTAATTACAATGAGAACCTCACGCGCCGTCGCCCCAGGCTTCCCCCACCACGTGCTCCAGTTCGGAAACTACGGCTACACCGTGTTCGAAGAGGCTGGCGATTACGAGATCTACCTCGGTTGGCTCGCCGAATACAGCAAGCGCTTCTCCGTAGAGATCTGGGCCTATTGCCTGATGCCCAATCACGTCCACCACATCTGTGTCCCCCATACGGAAACCGGTCTGGCCCGGACCTTCAACACGCTCCACATGCGTTACGCCCAGCACTTCAACGCCCGACGCCACGTCCGGGGCCACCTCTGGCAGGGCCGTTTTTATTCCTCCATCCTCGACGACGCTCACGCCTTCGAGGCGGTGCGCTTCGTCGAGACAAATCCAGTTCGCCGGCGCCTCGTTGACAACGCCCCGGCCTATCCTTGGTCGAGCGCCCGAAGCCACACTACGGGCGTGATCGACCCGGTGCTCCTGGACCACTATCCCTTCAAAGAGCGCGTCAGCGATTGGGCCGCCTATCTGCAAAGCCCATGCGACACGGCCGCCGTCGAGGCCTTGCGAAAGAACATGAAGACGGGCAAGCCGTGCGGACCAATGGAGTTCGTAAGACAACTCGAGGAGCTATTAGGGAGAAAACTGGAACGGAGGCCGCGGGGAAGGCCGAAGAAGGTTCAACGGTAATGGTTTCATACTTAGTAACTGGCGGGGCAGGATCCATCGGCTCGCATATCGTTGAAGAGCTATTGAAGCGCGGCCAAAGGGTTCGCGTCCTAGACAACTTCCTTACCGGCAAGCGCGAGAACCTTGCGTTCTTTGCCGGGCGGATCGAGCTCGTCGAGGGCGATATTCGGGATCCGGACGCCTGGGGACTCGCGGTCGAAGGAATGGACTACGTCCTTCACCAAGCGGCCCTGCCGTCGGTTCCGCGATCGGTAGCCGATCCAATCACGACCAACGATATCAACGTCCGGGGGACCCTCAACGTCTTGCGGGCAGCTTCCGAGGCCGGAGTTAAGCGCCTCGTTTTCGCATTTTCGTCGTCCTGCTACGGCGACGACCCAAGCCTCCCGAAGCGCGAAGGCACGGAGGGAAGACCTCTCTCGCCGTATGCCGTGAGCAAACTCGCTTGCGAAAAGTATCTTCAGGTCTATGCCCTGACCTACGGCCTGGAGACGGTATCCCTCCGGTACTTCACCGTCTTCGGCCCACGCCAGGACCCTTTCTCGCAGTACGCAGCGGCTATTCCACTGTTCATCAGCCGGATCCTGCGAGGCGAACCGCCGACGATCTTCGGCGATGGAGAGCAGTCGAGGGATTTTACCTTCGTCGCCAACGTCGTCGAAGCGAATCTCCTCGCCTGCGAGGCGCCGGGGGCGTCGGGAGGCGTTTTCAATATCGCCTGTGCCTCCCGGGTCACCCTGAACGACCTAATCCGGAAGATCAACGCAGACCTCAGAACTTCCGTCCGGCAGATTCACGTCGACGCCCGGCCCGGAGACATCAGGCATTCCTTCGCCAATATCTCAGCCGCCGAGGCGGTCCTCGGGTTTTCTCCCCTCGTCGGGTTCGACGAGGGGTTGAAAAAGACAATCTCCTGGTACCAGGACATGAAGGGAACACAATGAATCAACTCGGAATGACCCTGCTGAAACGGATCAAGAACAGGAAAGCGGTGGTCGGCGTGGTCGGCCTCGGTTATGTCGGCCTGCCCCTGGCAAAAGCTTTTATAAAGAAAGGCTTTGTTGTCGCCGGCTTCGATATCGATGCCCGCAAGGTGGATATGCTGAATCGGGGGCAGAGTTACATCAAGCACCTCTCGACCGCCGAATTGCGCCAGGATCTCGCTAAGAAGCTGTTCTCAGCAACGACCAATTTTTCCCGCCTCCGGGACGCCGACGCCATCCTGATCTGCGTGCCGACCCCGCTCGACGACCACCGCAATCCCGATCTTTCCTATGTCCTCGATACGACCAGGACGATCGCTGAGCATCTCCGAAAAGGCCAGCTTGTGGTCCTCGAGAGCACAACCTACCCCGGGACGACCGACGAAGAGATGTTGCCGATACTCGAACGGACTGGTCTGAAGGCCGGTCGGGATTTCTTCCTGGCCTACTCTCCGGAACGCGAAAACCCTGGGGACCCGGTCTATTCGGCCGAGAACACCCCCAAGGTCGTCGGCGGCCTTACGCGCGACTGCCTGGCTATTGCCGACACGCTCTACGGCCAGGTCGTGGTCAAGACAGTGCCGGTATCGTCTACCCGGGTTGCCGAATCGACCAAGCTCCTGGAGAACATCTTCCGCTGTGTCAACATCGCCCTGGTGAACGAGCTGAAGATGATATTCGACCGGATGGGAATCGATGTCTGGGAGGTGATCCAGGCGGCTTCATGCCCTTCTACCCCGGCCCCGGCCTAGGCGGCCACTGCATCCCCATCGACCCATTCTATCTGACCTGGAAGGCCAGGGAAGTGGATTATTCAACAAAATTTATCGAGCTCGCCGGCGAGATCAATACGTCCATGCTCTATTACGTGGTCAACAAAACACTCGAAGCACTGGCGGAGAGAGGGAAGTCCCTAAAAAGTTCGAAGATTCTCGTTCTGGGTATCGCCTACAAGAAGGACATCGACGACCAGCGCGAGTCGCCATCGCTGAAGATCATAGATCTCTTCCGAAAGCGAGGCGCCAAGGTCGAATGCAACGATCCCTATGTGCCGGAGTCCTCCGGCCATCGCGAGTACCCCGGGATGTCCATGAAGTCGGTGCCGTTGACGGTTAAGAGGCTGCAACGGACCGATGCTGTTATCATTGCCACGGACCATACTGCATACGATTACAAATGGATCGTCAAGAATGCCAAATTGGTCATTGATTCGCGGAACGCGGTAAAATCACCGAAAATTAATGTATACAAGACCTAAAGGATTTCCTTAAGCACTTGGTCATTCCCATCATAGATACGGACATCATCCGACAGGTCCCTGTTGGGCTTTTATCCCAGTTAATCGTGATGGGATTACCGTTTCCATCTGCGTTTTTGATCATTAGGATGATGTGTTCATGATCATTTTGTTATTGCGGGAGATTCGCGATGTTATTCCTATTGGATATTTTTCGTAGGATCTACCGAAGAATCATATCCTTTTTGATGAATATATTTTGCTTTGGCTTAAAGTATAAAGGACTTCGCTTGGGAAAAAGGGTTAAGCTCGTGGGAAAAGTGACCCTTTCCGACCATGTGACGATTGGAGACGACTGCTTGATTAGAGGCTCAGTCTCAATCGGGGAAAACGTTATCATCGCGCCAAATGTGGAAATCCGATCGACGCCTTCGGCAATCGGAATCGGGGGAGATTGCACGATCAACCGGAACTCGATGATCATCGGAAAAGTCCTGATCGGAAATCATTGTTTGATTGCCCCGAATGTCGTAATCGTCGGCTCCAATCATGGAATCGAAAAAAACATCCTCATTAGGAATCAAAAGCTAACGCTTAAGGGAATTGTCATCGGGGATGACGTTTGGATCGGAGCAAACACAACGATTATTGATGGAGTAAAAATCGGAGACGGATCCGTTATAGGCGCAGGGTCTGTAGTGACAAAGGATATTGAACCTTATTCCATAGTCGTAGGCGTTCCCGCCAAAATCGTTAAAAGTCGATCATGACCGGACTCAGGTACAAAACCGTGAAAGGCGTCATCTGGACCTCGATGGAAAGCGGGGGGCAGTTCCTTATTCAATTCATAATCACCATCGTTCTCGCCCGACTGCTTTCCCCTCAGGACTTCGGCGTAATTGCGATGTTGGTCATATTCACGGAACTATCGAAAGTCATTATCGATAGCGGATATTCTCAGGCGCTAATTAGAAAGAAAGATGCCGATCAACGAGATTTTTCCTCGATTTTTTATCTTAATATTTTGATTGCTATAATCATCTATTTTTTATTCTTTTCTATTTCTCCTTGGATCGCGGATTTTTACCACTATTCCGAGCTCAAGAATATTGCCCGAGTCGTATTTGTCTCGTTTGTTATTAATTCATTAGGAATTGTGCCAAATGCCATAATCGTCAGAAATTTAAATTTTAAAATTCTGGCCAAACGGACACTCCTATCAAGCATATTATCCGGGATATTCGGAATCATTTTGGCCTATCATGGTTTTGGAGTATGGTCGCTCGTTTTCCAGACTCTGATGGCATCCTTATTGAGAGTCATCCTTATATGGAATTACAGCAAATGGAAACCCTCCGGATCGATTAGTTACCAGCCTATAAAGTCCATGTTTGGTTTTAGCGGCAATCTCATGATTTCTGGCGTATTGGATGTCATTGTTTCGAACATTCAATCGCTTATAATTGGAAAATATTATACCAAAAACGATCTGGGGTATTATTCACAAGCGAAACGGCTTCAAACGATTCCCTCGTATTCGATCGTAACGGTGATACAAACGGTTATTTATCCGATTCTCTCAAGAATCCAAGACGAAAACGAACGGCTTCGCAACAGTTATCGAAAGGTGATTTCCGTAGCCGTTTTATTTGTCTTTCCTTTAATGTTCTTATTCATCGGAATCAGCGATAACCTATTTTATGTCGTCTTGTCAAAAAAATGGATGCCCGCCGTCGCTTATTTCAGGCCTTTATGTTTGATGGGCGCACTATATCCGATGTATTCGATTAATTTGAATATATTTAAGGTCAAAGGCAGAAGCGATTTATTCCTAAGAGTTGAAATTATCAAGCGAATTATTACGTTTACTCTCGTGATCATAACAAGCACGGTCAGCGTCTTGGCGCTCGTTTGGGGCCAGGTGATCGCGACCTTGTTAAACACCATTATTACAATGGTCTATTCCGGGCAATTAATCGAATATAAGATGAAAATACAATTTCTAGATCTCGCTCGCATAGCGCTGATTTCCGTCACGACGGGAATGATCGCTTATGAGATCGGTCGCCTGATGCATAATGAGCCAAGGTTATTTCAACTTTTGATACAATTAGTTGGGAGCGGGGTCTTCTTTATTATTGTCTTGATCATATTCGATAGTCATAAAATCAATTTATTGAAAGAAGTTGTCTCGGAGATTAGCAATAAAAACTCATGATCGTCGGACCCGGACCGATCAATGTTTAGATGTCATGTGGCTAGATTAGAATGAAAAGCGCGTTTAGGTGCTGCGCTGACCATCGGCCTTCGGCCTCGCCTGATGTTTTCAAAATGGTCAAATTGCGCCGCGCTATGGGAAGAATCTAGAGTTGGCCCGTCCGGCATCAAAATAATATGGGGCTTCCTGTATCGATCGATGATTAAATATATTGTGTTCTTATTGTGTTCCTTATTCATTTTATCGATCCTGCTCGTTCCGGAACGAAGGCTCATCATCAATGTCGGATTGCTCATCATCTTTATGCTGGGAAGAATTATCTTAAGAAAACAAAAGATATATTCTATATATTCATTATCGGCTTATCTCATTTTCTTTTCGATCACCGCCTTGTTCGTCATATTGAATTATCATTATTTTACCTTAGGAAATAATTATGCATCGCCAAATCTCGATAGGGATGCTCTTCTTTATCATAATCTTGCGATTAAGCTATTGGATAAATACACGTCTATCAGTGACTTGAGAATTAATTATTTTGGATATCCGATTGTCTTAAGCCTCGTCTATAAATTATTCGGACGTGATATTATCTACGGTCTCTTATTGAACATGCTTGTCATGATGAATTGCCTCATTTTATCCGGAAAACTCGCTTTCCAACTTCTCGAAAAACGAATTGATAAAGTACGAATAGCGGGATACGCGATGTTGTTTTTGTGTTTCATTCCCATCTTTATTCGCCCGGGATGCGAGCTTAACAAAGATTCTTACATTATTCTTTCCGTTTTACTGATCATGACAAATATCAATGAGACGATCACTCAAATAGCGTCTATTAAACGTCTTTTTTATATTGCCGTTGGAATTCTTATTCTAGCGCTCTTTAGGCCGCCTTATCTCTTGATGGTCATCGTCGCGATATTGTTAATATATCAAAAAAGATTCTTAAAACATATTGTAATAAGCATGATTACCTTATCGATTATTATCTCTGCACTCATTATTGGGATGCGATATAGCCTCTATAGCGATCCAATAAGTTTAATAGATTCTCAAGTCATAAATAACGAGGTCGGAAAACAGATTAATGCAACAAGTGATTCGGTCGTCGTAAGACTGATCGGCGCGAACTATAGAAGTCATAATTTCATTCAAAAAGCGGAATTACTGCCGGTCACATTCGCGATTCAATGGCTGTTGCCGATTCCGTTCTCGAACCACCCGGAATCGATACCGCGTGTCCCAGTCTTCGTCTTTGCGCATAATATGAATATCTTATGGTATATCGTTAGTTATTTCATAATACTTTATTTTTTCTTTGTGGCGAAAAAAGAGCCGAACGATTTATTAAAAAAAGGCATGTTCGCTTCGCTCTTTTTATTCAGCATCCCGGCCTTTACGGAGGGGGGGCTTACGACAAGATACATCGTTCCTTTCATTCCGATGATCGTGAGCGGAGGCGCTTATTCGTTGTATTTAATAAAATGTAACGTATATTTTAAAAACAAAAGCATAAAAATGATTGTCATCCTATTTCTTTCCATTGGAATAGCGACAGGAATCTATTTGGCGATAAAATAAACGAAAATAAATAGAGACGAATATGAATATTCTTTATGTCAACGGCAATGTCATTTATGAGAATGAGAAAGGTATGTTTATCTATCGGGGGAATGGAACGTTTCTCGTGGAACTTGCCCGATTAGTTGATCGACTAGAATTATTTCAATTCCGAATGAAGTTCCGGGACAATGACTGTTTAGCGGATTTCAACATCACCGATAAAGGGTTCGATATTGTTTCCATTCCAAGAGGGCGACGGATATATCTGCCCTATTTTAAAGCCGTTTGGGTGGGCTTTCGAAGAATTCGCAAAAGCGATTTCCTTTATCTCTCTTATCCGGGAAACATCTGTATGATCATGGCGATCTTTGCGATCCTCCAAAGAAAACCCTTTGGATTATATGTCCGTGGAGAAAAGGGGGTCCGATCTAAAATATCCCGATATCTTTTTAGACACGCCGTAATTTCGCTGACAATATCTCCAGTATTCACTAAATTCATACGGACGTTGAAAGCGCCGGCGGAGACTATTCGACCCATGATCGAATATCGCGAAGCGGATATTCTACAAGACCGAAGATATCCAACAAAAGAGATTTATCAACTTCTATACGTGGGGCGCATCGAATACTTTAAAGGCATTTATGATCTTGTCGACGCCATAAAAATCATTATCGATCGGAAAAGTACGAATATCCACATGTCGATAGTCGGCGACGGAGCTGATGCCAATAAAATCAAGCACCGGGTGGCCGCTTTGGGATTGTCGAAATATGTCACTTTTCAAGGGACCGTATCCGATCATAATCAATTAGCGTACTTATATCGTCAGTCAGACCTTTTTATTTTACCCACCCATCACGAAGGATTTCCTCGAGTCCTTTATGAATCCATGATCGCCGGGTTGCCTATTATCACAACGTTTGTGGGAACGATATCACATTTGATGAAAGACGGATTTAATTGCTATAGAATCCCCCCCAAGAACCCTTCCGCGTTGGCAGAAAAGGTCATACAGGTTTTGCAGGATTATGAAAACACTTCGACTGTCGCATTCAATGGTACGGAGACGATAAAGAATTATTTGGGCGATAAAGCCGAAAGCCACGCAGTTCAATTGATGAGAATCCTTTTGGAGAAGGGTCTTTATAAAGGGGCGAAATGAGCTACTTAGATCATATATGGAATTTTCATGTCCGAGGGATTATCGGAGGACTCTTTCTTGTGCTGGGCGCCATAAGGAGAACATTATGGGACGCGATGACAACCGTGATCGTGCAGAACAATTTTCATAAAGCTGGAAAGCGCGTCAGGATTCATCACGGAATCATCTATCGATATCCGGCTCATATTTCCGTGGGAAATAATGTTATTATAAATCATCATGCCGTTTTCACCAGCGAGACGAATGCCGGAACCTTAGAAATTGAGGATGGAGTCACCTTAACGGAACATTGCTGGATAGATTTTTCGGGGAACGTTATTATCGGAAGAAATACCCTTATTTCAAAAAATGTAACCATTGAAACACATGACCATGGTTACGACCCTCACTCTAAGCCGGTATGCAAATCTCTAATCATCGGCTATAATGTTTGGATAGGAATGAATACCATAATTTTATCGAACGTTTGCACGATCGGAGATAACGCCATCATCGCTGCGGGGTCTGTCGTGACGAAACCCATACCGGAGAATTGCATCGTCGGTGGGGTCCCCGCTCGAATATTGAAAAAGAGATGAAAAGAGCTGAGGATAGAAAAAATATCTTAATCGTCGTGGATTATTTTAAGCCCGGATTTAAAGGGGGGGGACATATTAGGTCGATATCAAATATGATCGATCAATGCCGATCTCATTTCGATTTCTATGTGCTTACTCGCGATCGGGACTTTCGCGATGCCGAAGCCTATCCCAATATTCGTACTAATGAATGGCTAGAAAAGTATAATTGCAGGGTCCTTTATCTTTCTCCAGAAAACCAGAACTTTAAATCACTAAAAAAAGTTATTAACGAGAATTCTTGTAAATTGATTTATTTAAACGGATTCTTCTCTCTTTTATCTATTAAATCAATAATATTAAGAAGACTAGGGAAAATATCAAATAAACCTTTTCTTCTAGCTTTCCGAGGAGAATTTTCTCCGAGCGTCTTGAGGACTTCAAAATTTAAGTTCATCAAGAAAATGGTATTCATCCATTTGAGCCGGATGACAGGCTTGTATCGTGGCATCCTTTGGCATGCAACGAGTGAGGCAGAATGTGGTCAGTTGGTTTCATACTTTCGAGGTCGTATCTTCGTCGCTCCCAACCTTCCTCCAAGGCCCATTCTTCACCAGGAGCGGGATCATGATCAAATCGATAAAATACCCCAAGAAGCACGGTTTGTATTTATTTCTCGGATATCGGTCGTAAAAAACCTGGATTATGCCCTGGAAGTACTGAAAGAAATTAAAGGGAATGTGATTTTCGATATCTTTGGTACGATCGAAGATCTAAGATATTGGAAACAATGCGAGCGCCTTATCGCCGAATCACCGGCTAATGTCCATATTAATTATCGTGGGCCGGTGCCTAACGAAGAGGTCGAACTTACAATAAAAAAATATCAATATTTTTTATTTCCGACGCGCGGAGAGAACTTCGGTCACGCAATCCTCGAAGCGCTGGCGGCTGGTCGTCCTGTCGTTATCAGCGATCAAACGCCTTGGCGGGATCTTGAACAAAAAAAGGTCGGCTGGGACATTTCTTTATCGGATCGGCAAGCCTTTGTCGGGATCCTTCAACGTTGCCTTGATATGAACCAAAGCGAGTATAACGAGCTTTTACAGAATGTACATGCCTATTACGATCATGTTATTAACAATTCGCAGGCGGTGAAACAGACGGTGAGCATGATGGAGAGCGCCATTTCCCGAATTGTTTCCCAAAATATATAAAAATGCGGAGAATGTCGTTATGATCAACCGACGCGTGGCAATGCTGAAGAATAGAGAAGGCCTGTCGAAGACGATCTATCAAGTCATGGAATATTGTGGGATTCTGCAGCAAATAAAAAACACGACTCGGATCGCCATAAAGCCGAACTTTACTTATCCGTATTTCAAGCCCGGAGTCACGACAAATCCTGAAGTTATTCGAGAGATCGTTAAAATAATCAGAAATTATTCGCAGAACATAGCGATTGTGGAAACGGACGGAGGGTACGGGGCATGGTTAACGACGGAGGCTTTTGCGGGACATAAAATGTATGAGTTGAAAAAGGAATATGGAGTCGAAGTCATAAATTTGTGTGATGAACCAAAAGAATTCATCGAGTTCAAATCGGGGTGGAAATCCTATAGGCTACCTTTACCATCGCGTTTGTTGAAGGATACGGATATTTTCATTAGTATGCCGGTCCCAAAAATACATTGTATGACGGGCTTGTCTCTAAGCTATAAAAATCAGTGGGGGTGTGTGCCCGATATTATGCGCTTACGGCGACACTATATCTTTGATGATGCGATCGTGGCGATTAATCAAGCGCTGAAGCCTTGGGTGATTGCGGATGGAACGTATTTTCTTGATTGTAACGGTCCCATGGAAGGGACCCCGGTCAGGATGGATTTAATTATTGCCGCGACGGATTGTGGTTCGTTTGACCGATATGTTTCGGATATGATGGGTTACTCCTGGAATCGAATCGGGCATCTTAAACGGGCGGTTGCCCTAGGCGATATGCCCCCTCGATTGGAAGATATAAAATATAATGTATCTCCTCTTGAAGCAGGATCTCGAGTTTTCCATTTGAAACGCACGTTTCGGAATCGAATCGCTCTTGTCGGGTTTAAGAGTCGATTGATCACTTGGCTGGGATATGAATCCTGGTTTGGTCGGGTCATCTTACACGCGATCCTCTACGCGATATGCGGAAAACCGGTGAAGCGGAAAAGTGGCGCGGAAGACTAAGAAAATATTTTAAAATTTCGTCAATATGCTTTTTATTTATATTGTCAAAACTCTATAGGGGATATTATGTTTAAAGATAAAACTCTTCTGATTACCGGCGGCACTGGGACTTTCGGCAACGCCGTCCTCGGCCGTTTCCTCCAAACCGGGGTCCGCGAGATCCGTGTCTTCTCCCGCGACGAAAAAAAGCAGGAGGACATGCGGATTCATTACAAGGATCCGAAACTCAAGTTCTACATCGGCGACGTCCGAGAATACGACAGCGTCGCGGCGTCGATGATAGGCGTCGATCTTGTGTTCCATGCGGCGGCTCTCAAGCAGGTTCCGTCCTGCGAATTCTACCCGCTCGAGGCGATTCGAACGAACGCCCTCGGCGCGGAGAACGTGATGAATGCGGCCGCCGCGGCCGGGGCCAAGAACGTCATTGTCATCTCGACCGATAAGGCCGTTTACCCGATTAACGCCATGGGAATCTCCAAGGCAATGATGGAGAAGCTCATGGTGGCCAAGGCCCGCGTGTGCGGAAACGGAAAGACGGTCTTTTGCGGAACGCGATACGGCAACGTCATGGCGTCGCGCGGTTCGGTCATTCCTCTTTTTATCGAGCAGATCAAACAAGGCAAGCCCCTCACGGTCACGGACCCTGAAATGACCCGATACATGATGTCGATCGACAACGCCGTCGATCTCGTCCTTTACGTCTTTGAACACGCCCGGCCGGGGGATATCTTCGTCCAGAAATCGCCGGCGGCGACGATCGCAACCTTGGCCCAAGCCTTGCTCCGGGTCTTTAACGCCGACAATCCCATTCACGTCATCGGAACCCGTCATGGGGAGAAACTCTATGAAACCCTGCTGACCCGCGAGGAGATGGCCCGGGCGGAGGACCTCGGAAGCTATTATCGTATCCCGGCGGACAATCGAGGTTTGGATTATAATCTCTATTTTACCGAGGGGGAAGAGCGGGTGTCGAAAGAAAGCGACTATAATTCCCACAATACGCGCCGATTGGGCGTCGAAGAGATGACCGAGCTTCTGAGGAAGCTCGACCTGGTGAAGCAAGAACTCGAAAAATGGCCGAAGTAAAAAACGTCCTCGTCACCGGTGCGGCGGGATTTATCGGCAAGAATCTCGTTCTGGCCTTGAGACGTTGTCCCGGCGTTGAGGTGATCGGGATCGATGTCGAGGCGACGGCCCGGGAACGGGACCGTGCCCTCGAGGCCTGCGAGATCGTCTTTCATCTGGCCGGGGTCAATCGCCCCGAGACGGAGGCCGAGTTCGAGGAAGGCAACGTCGGCTCCTTGTCGACGATCCTTTCCGGCCTCGAGCGAAACGGCCGCCGCCCGCTGATTGTCCTTTCTTCGTCCACCCAAGCCCTCTTCGATAATGCGTACGGCCGCTCCAAGAAACGGGCCGAGGATTTGCTATTAGAATACGCCCGTCGGACTTCGACCCCGGCGCGGATATTCCGCCTCCCCGGTGTTTTCGGGAAATGGTGTCGGCCGGACTATAACTCCGTCGTGGCCACGTTCTGCCACAAGATCGCCCGGGATTGGCCGATCGGAATTTCGGACCCAGCCCGGGAGATCGACCTCGTCCATGTGGACGACGTCGTCGACGCATTTTCGGCCTTGACGATCACGGCGGCCGACAAGCGGGGAGCATCCTTCCTGTCCGTTGAGCCGGTTTTCAAGATCACCTTAGGAAATCTTGCCGAAAAACTCCGGGGGTTCCGGTCCGTTCGCGAAACGTCGGCCCAACCGAGCCTCTTCGATCCGTTGGACCGCCGTCTGTTCGGCACATATGTGTCTTATTCGCCGGAGGACGAGTTCGACTACGCGTTGACGCCGAAGGAAGATGAGCGGGGCGTATTGGCCGAACTTCTGAAGCTCGGCGGCCATGGCCAAATCTTCATCTCCCGGACTCATCCCGGGATTACGCGTGGAAATCATTACCATGACCTTAAGGTCGAAAAATTCGTCGTCCTCGAGGGAGAAGCGATCATCCGGTTTCGTCATATGGTGACGAGCGAAGTCATCGAGTATCCCGTCGGCGGGCGTGAAATGCGAGTGATCGATATCACCCCCGGCTGGACCCATTCGATCGAAAACGTCGGAACCTCGGAGATGATCGTCCTCTTCTGGGCGAGCGAGGTCTTCGATCCGGCCCGGCCGGATACTTTCGCCGCGAAGGTGCTGAATGAAAAAACTTAAGATTATGACTGTCGTGGGAACACGGCCCGAGATCATTCGTCTTTCCCGGGTTATCGCGGTTCTCGACCGGGAATGCGAACATACTCTCGTCCATACCGGGCAGAATTACGACTACGAACTCAACGAGGTCTTTTTCGAGGACCTGGAGATCCGGCGGCCCGATCAGTTCCTGGGGGCGGCCGGGGCGACCGCTAGTGAAACCATCGGTCGGGTGATCGAACGGATGGATGCCCTTTTAGAGCGGGATCGACCCGAGGCTTTCCTCGTCCTCGGCGATACGAACAGCTGCCTGGCCGCCTACCCGGCTAAGCGCCGCAAGATTCCCATATTCCATATGGAGGCCGGCAATAGGTGCTTCGACCAACGCGTGCCCGAGGAGATCAACCGGAAGATCGTAGACCATATTGCCGACATCAACCTGCCTTATAGTTCGATCTCCCGGGAGTATCTTCTCAGGGAGGGGATTCCGCCCGACCGGATCATCAAGACCGGCAGCCCGATGTACGAAGTCCTTCATTATTATTTGCCCAAGATACAGAAGTCGGATGTCCTCGAACGCCTCGGCTTGAAGGCTAGGGAATACTACGTAGTCAGTTCTCATAGGGAAGAAAACGTCGATTCGGCTCCTCATTTCAATGGTTTTATCCGAATCCTAAACGGCCTGGCCGAAGACTATAGCAAACGCGTTATCGTAACCACGCACCCAAGGACGAGGAAAAGGATCGAGACCGAGAAACCGCGCGTGGGGCCGAATATCCTGCTCTCCAAGCCGTTCGGGTTCCTCGATTATGTGAAAATGGAGGTTGATGCCTTGGCCGTATTGTCCGACAGCGGCACGATTACAGAGGAATCTAACATCCTCAACTTCCCCGCGTTGAACATCCGCGAAGCCCATGAAAGGCCGGAAGGAATGGAAGAGGGCGCGGTGATGATGGTAGGGCTGGACTATGAGAATGTTGAACGTGGGCTGGCCGTCCTCGCCGCCCAGCCGCGGGGAGAGACGCGGACGCTCCGGGTCGTATCGGATTATAGTGTTCCGAATGTCGCCGAAAAGGTCCTTCGAATCATCCTGAGTTATACGGATTATGTGAATCGTACCGTATGGCGCAAGAATTCGTAGCATATCTTTTTAGTCCATCGATCCCCAAATGGCCAATGTTCTTATCCTGACCTTGGTTTTTCCCCCCGATAACGTATCGACCGCCCACATTATCGGGGATCTCGCATGCGATCTCCACGCGCGTGGCCACTCGGTGACCGTTTTGACCACGACCCCTCATTTCAACCGTGATCAGGAAGCTGAATCGAAACAACCCCTCCATCATTTTTGGGGCCCTGTCCTGAGGAAAAGCTATTATCAAGGTATCCCAGTTTATCATACGATGATGCCCCATAAGGGAAGCAACGTATTCTTACGCCTCCTCGCGTGGACGGGCTTTCATAAGCTGAGCACACTTGTCGGACTTACGATCGTCTCGAGACCTGATATTGTTATTGCCCCATCTCCCCCTTTGACGATTGGAGTCAGCGCTTGGATCATCGGGATGCTTCGTGGCGCACCATTCATCTATAATGTTCAGGAAATCTATCCGGACATCGCTATCCGTCTGGGAGCTCTGCGCAACGTCATGACAATCCGTTTTCTCTATGCTTTGGAGCGATTCGTTTATAAAAAGGCGGCCATCGTTACTGTTATTGCCCCGAAGATGCGCCAGAACTTGTTGCTGAAGCGCGTCCCCGATGACAAGGTGGAGGTAATACCCAATTTCGTGGATGTAGCAGACTTGTATCCTCTTCCTAAAGTTAATCCCTTCAGCCAGAAGTATTCTATCCATGATAAATTTGTTGTCAGCTACGCAGGAAATTACGGGGTTCCGCAAGGCCTCAATACGTTTCTCGAAGCCGCGCATATTTTACGTCATGATTCAGATATCAGGTTCATGATGATCGGGGACGGTATGCAAAGAGAGCATCTCCGTCATCGTATTGAGGCGCTTGGCCTCAACGATTTCCTTTTCTTGCCGCACCAGCCATTTTCACTCGTCCCTCATATCTATGCTGCTTCCGACGCCAATTTGGTCCCGCAGACACATGAAGCGGGTTTCGAGGCCGTCCCGTCCAAGGTTTATAGGATTATGGCGTGCGCCCGTGCCGTGATCGCGGTCACCGATCCGTCGTCTGATCTCGCCCAACTGGTAAACGAAGCTCGCTGCGGAATTGTCGCGCGCCCTGGCTCGGCCCAGGAACTCGCTAGGGTAATTCGTTGGGCCTATGAACATAAAAAGGAATGGCTGGAAATGGGCAAAGCCGGCCATTTGCATATCAGTCAGACATACACAAGAACGGCTATAACCGAACGATACGATAGACTTATCCGAAACATTCTAGCGAATAAAGAAACAGGCCCATAACTTGTCCAATCTATCGCAAAGCGTTTTGATCACCGGGGCTACCGGAGCCTTGGGCTTCCGAGTTGTCCAATCTTTTCATGACGCAGGTTTTTTCGTCAGGACCTTTTCTTTGGATCCAGTCCAGGATGGAATATTTCCAACAAATGTAGAAAATATCATCGCCGATATCACGAATTCTGATGCTATCGCCTCTGCGATGAAGGGAATCGATTGCGTAATACACATGGCAGCTCTTCTTCATATTGATGACCCACCGCTATACATGCTGCCGATGTACGAGCGGATCAACGTCAAAGGCACCGCGGCCATCGTCGAGGCGAGCATTCGAGAAAGAACACGAAGAATCGTCTTTTTCAGCACAATCGCTGTCTACGGCCCGGGAAAGGGGGAAATATGTTCAGAACAGACTATGCCTGCTCCAGCTAGCCCTTATGCCAGGACCAAGCTCGAATCTGAGCAAATAGTATTAGCCGCACGGAGAGATGACGGCCGCGCCCTTGGGACCGTTCTGCGCCTAGGCGCCTCCTATGGAATACGAGCCAAAGGGAACTATAAGCGACTCGTTCAAACCCTTGCTAGACGGCGTTTTATCCCTGTTGGAGACGGAAGGAATCGCAGAACGTTGGTCTATGATAGAGACGTCGGAACCGCGGCTTTATTAGCAGCTACGAATCCGATAGCAGCCGGGCGAATTTACAATGTTACAGACGGCCAGCTTCACACCTTGAATGAAATTATTGAATCCATTTGCTCAGCCCTCGGCCGTAAACCGCCTCGGTTTTCATTGCCTGCTAGTCCAACACGCACATTGATAGGCTTAATCGAAAAAGGAAGCTGCGCCATCGGTTTTAAGCCGCCTGTTACGGGGGATATGATTGATAAATACACCGAAGATATGGCCGTTGATGGCACACTTATACAAAAAGAACTCTATTTTATGCCCAAGTATGATTTAAGGACCGGCTGGAAAGAGACTATAGAGGAAATGCGCTCAAGAGGAGAGTTATAGGTTGCTGATCATTGGGCTTGCAGTCGCAGCCGGTGCGTTTGTCTTATCATACCTGTGCGTCGCGGGATTGCGCCGCTGGGCGGCCGTGCGGATGCTTGATATCCCAAATGCCCGCAGTTCGCATACGCGGCCGACTCCCCGGGGAGGAGGGCTAGGTATCGTTATCGGTGTTCTTATAGGAGCCTGGAGCTTATTTGCTACACGAATCATAAGTATGCCGTTAAGGGAGATTGCGGCAATCAGCCTTGGCGCGGGTATCGTGGCGTTGATTGGATGGCTTGATGATATCCGTCGGTTACCGTATCGAATACGACTGGTCGTACAAGCAATAAGCTCGGCGATTATCTTAGTAGCAATCGGTTATTATCATACTATAACAGTCCCTTTCGTTGGTGATATCCATCTGTATTCAATAGGAATCCCATTCGCGCTTATCTGGATAATGGGTTTGACCAACGCATACAATTTCATGGATGGGATAGATGGGATCGCGGCTGGGCAAGGGCTGATTGCAGGATTGGGTTGGGCGATCATCGGCTTCGCGAGCAACGAAATGTTCGTTGGCCTGATTGGAATGCTCTTGGCCGCGACTAGCCTGGGATTCTTATTTCACAATTGGCCTCCTGCTCGAATATTCATGGGGGATGTGGGAAGCGCTTTTATCGGGTTCATCCTGGCTGCTATTCCCATCCTTGCGGCCCAAAGGGACCCACACTGCATGGTTGCAGGATTCCTGATGGTTTGGCCGTTTGTTTTTGACACTTCTTTCACGTTGGCTCGCCGCATGATTAGAAAAGAGAACATTTTCGAAGCTCATCGGTCCCACATATATCAGCGGCTGGTCATTGCAGGATACAGCCATCGTTTTGTAACGCTTATCTATATGGGGTTGGCCTTAACAGGAGCAATTCTCGCTTTCTTGTGGGTTAAGGATTCCTATGAATCTGATATTCTCGTTATTCTGATACCGACGTTGCTGTTCTTTGGCTTATGGCGGATCACAATCCGGGCCGAATAGAGATACCATCCCGCGCTGTAGAGAGGAGAGCAGCGCTTGCCTTCTGAAAGCCATATGATATACAATGGCTTCGAGCGCGTGGGAACCGAGCAAGGCCGCATAGATAGCAGCTTAGTCAGCGCAACCAACTACTGACTACTGTCTCCTTCTTGATGTTTACTGTACTCTATAAAATAGTTGTCGGCTGGCTCATGCCGCCCGGGTGTTTTATCATTTTGTTCGTGTATTGCGCCTGGAAGACCCGATCAATTACCGAGCTATCGCTGCGGAAAACTCTGCGGACGTTTGCACTGATCGGCGCCGTGGGGCTGTACCTGCTCTCCATCCGACCGGTTCTGCAACTGCTGGCCGGCGGTCTGGAAAACAAATACCCGGTGGTGCAGGAATCGCATATCAAAAAAACAAATGCCATTATCGTGCTAAGCGCAGGGATTTTAGAAGGGGTGCCGGTGAGCTTCTCTCCGCTTCCGGCGGCGCCCGGTCCTTCGGCAATAGTGCGGCTCTGCGAAAGCATCCGGCTCTACCGCAGAATCAAGGCCGAAGAACGGAGTTGCACGATCATCCTGACCGGCGGACGTTATTACGACAACCAATATGCGGCCAGTGTCGTATCTCGCGAATGGCTTATTTCCATGGGGATTCCCTCAAGCGATATTCGTTTGGAAACATCCGGCCGGACAACATTCGAAGAAGCCCGGTTTATATTGCCGCCGGTGCAAAGGGAAGCGGCGCAAGCGGTTTTTCTAGTCACCTCCGCCTCGCATATGCCCCGTGCCGTGGCCACCTTTAGCAAATTCGGCCTGTCCGTGATCCCGGCGCCCTGTGATTTTTCCGATTCGGCAAAGCTCGGGCTTTTCAGTTTTCTGCCCGAAGCCGCAACCTTGCGAGAAAACCGCCTGCTGCTTTGGGAGTATCTGGGGGCGGTGTATTATTGGATGAAAATGGCAAGACATTGATTTCCTTTCGGAAGCCAAATGACCTATAATGATCTCGAGCGCGTATGAGTAACAATTAAAAGCCGCCACAAAGCAGGGTAGCTTTGTAGATGGGAACCGAAAGATGAATTCGATAATCAATCGCGTTTTCAGTAAGGTCAGCCAAGGTCTGATCGACCTTCTCATCTTCGCCCTGTCCCTGGCCGCGGCCTATGTCATCCGTTTCGAGGGCGCGATCCCGGGGAATTTCATCAGGCAGATCTCCGTCCTCCTGCCCTATATCGTCATCGCCCGCTCCGTCTCCTTCCAGATATTCTCCGTCTACAAGATCGTCTGGCGCTACATCTCCATCCGTGACGTCATCCGCATTCTCAAGGCGATCCTGCCGGTGACTGGGATACTGATCCTGGCCCGCTATTTCGCGCCTCAACGCCTCGCCATGCTGCACATCCCCATCAGCGTCATCGCCCTCGAGTTCCTGCTGGTGATCTTGGGAACGGCGGGAATTCGGATGGTGCGGAGGATCACGATGGAGATAACGCAGCGGGAGAGCCTGACCCGCCGGAGGAACGGCGCGGTCAAAAGGGTCCTGCTCATCGGGGCGGGCGACGCCGGGAATATGGTGGCTAAGGAATTGAGCCAGAGAACGGATCTGGGAATGGAAGTCGAGGGGTTCGTCGACGACGATCCGAAGAAGTTCAACAGCGTCATCCAGGGGATAAAGATCCTCGGGAACACGGCTCAGATCCCCGAAATCGCCCGGCGAATGAAGATCGACGAGGCCATCATCACCATAGCCAACGCGTCCTCGCGGGAGATCCGTCGAATCCTCGAGATGTGCGAGGGCGCGAAAGTCAAGGTCAAGATCGTCCCCGGGCTGTTCGAGATGCTTGACGATAGGGTCAAGATCACCAAGATCCGGGAGGTCAATATCGATGACCTTCTGGGCCGGGATGTCGTCGATATCGAGCCGCACCATCCCGAGGTCGAAAAGCATTATCGGGGAAAACGTATCCTCGTGACGGGGGCCGGGGGGTCCATCGGGAGCGAGCTGTGCCGGCAGTTGTGCACGTATTGGCCGAAGGAGCTCATCCTCATAGACAAGGACGAAAACAGCATCTTTGAGATCGACAACGAACTCCAGAGCTGTGCAAAGGGATTGCGGGTGACGCCCATTATCTCCAACATCAAGAACGCGAAGCAATTGGAGACGATCTTCGCCAATTTCAAGCCCGAGGTCGTCTTCCACGCGGCGGCCCATAAACACGTCCCGCTCATGGAATTCAACGTTTGCGAAGCGATCATCAACAACGTGCAGGGAACGTTGAACGTGGCGAAGCTGGCCGACCGGTATGGGGTGGAAAGCTTCATCTTCATCTCCACGGACAAGGCCGTGAACCCGACGAGTGTCATGGGGGCTACCAAGAAGATCGGCGAGATCATCGTCCAGGACATCGCGTCAAAGAGCGGGACGAAATACGCATGCGTCCGGTTCGGGAACGTCCTGGGGAGCCGGGGAAGCGTCGTGCCCCTATTCCAGAAGCAGATCGCCCGGGGCGGGCCTGTGACGGTGACCCACCCGGATATCAAGCGGTTCTTCATGTCGATCGCGGAGGCGGTATCTCTCATCATCCAGGCGGGCTCGATCGGGACCAAAGGCGAGATCTTCGTCCTCGACATGGGGAAGATGGTGAAGATCAGCGACCTGGCCAGGGACCTCATCCGGCTCTCCGGGATAAGGGACGGCGATATCGAGATCACGTATACGGGATTACGGCCGGGAGAGAAGCTCTACGAAGAGATCATGATCGACAAGGAACAGGACAAGGTCACGCAGTTTGAGAAGATCTTCGTCGCGCCGCCGGTGGAGTACGTGAACAGCGATCTGGAGGCGAGGCTCGAAGAGCTGGTTGCGGTCGCGGAAAAAGGCCAGGACGCAGAGATCATCCGCCACTTCCAGGAAATGGACATCGGCTACCAGGGAGACTGGCGCGGCGGCGGACGATAAGGGTAAGCGCGGCGCGAGCCCGAAAGGGCAGGAGGCAGGGACGAAATGGTCTCTGCCTTTTTTTATGTCATGAACGAAAAAATCCGGAAACCCGGCTGGAGCGATTGGCTGGCGCTGGGGCTCGTTGCGGCGACGGCGCCGATTTTCCTGTTTCCCAGGCCGGGGTGGACGTGGGTCTTCTTCATAATAACGGGAGTCATAGATGAGTGATCTTAAAGCGCAACTGCGTAGACTTATCTCTTTTTTCCCTACTGCCGGCATTAGCTTAATGTTGTTATCAATACCCTGGTCTTTTGGAAAAAATATTCATAATTCCACCATTTTTCTATGTGATGTTATTCTAGGTATTCTAAGCTTAGTATGGATACTCCATTTCCTCTTTAAGCCTTCCCAAAGACCGAGCGGTTTAAAGGTGTTTTATTTTTTTATTCCACTTTTAGGTGCAGGAATACTTTCTGGAGTCAATGCCAAAGATTTTTATAGATATTTAGGATATCTGTATCTGTGGTTACAAATACCACTTGCCTACCTTATCTGTATCAAAGTCATAGATAATAAAAAACGCCTCGCAATCATTGTATTTACGATCTTTTTAGGAACCGTAATATATTCGATTCCTTATATAACTGAGAGAGTCTTATTCCATCTTAAAAACCTGCGCAACATAAGGCTTCAATACCTCCATGGACATAGCAATCCAAATCTTTTAGTTCCTTTCTTTGGCCTCACCCTAGCTTTGCTGATAGGAATACTTCCTACGTTTTCAAATCTACGAATAAAAACGCTGCTTCTTATCTTTATCGGAATATGTCTATCTGGACTTCTAGCCACCGCTTCACGCTGGGGAATACTATCATGTATGCTCATTCTTCTTGCCCAAGTAGTGTGTTTGCGAAACCGAATGCGAGATTCCAACAAAAATACCATGTTATATCTCCTAATTCTTCTATTATTCCTGCCAACAGTGCTGTTCATCATCTGGACAATCCTATTCTCCGGATCATTCTTTATCAAACCCTTCAACTTCTTCAATTATAGGTTGCGCGTTTATCAAGAAGCCCTCACCCTCTTTAAGGACCATCCGTTCATCGGCATCGGCATGGGCAATTTCCGTACCGCTATGGGATTCAAAAACGCACTATTCATTCATCCTCATAGTATATACATAGAGGTACTTACAGAATGCGGCATCCTTGGACTCGCAGGGTTATTTTATTTATTTATTAATCTCACACGCCATTTCCTGTCGATGATCAAACACATTCATAGCAATAATAAATATATGCTTTGGGGAGGATTTTGGGCGGTCATCTTCTTTTTTGTAAATAATATATTCGATTTTACACTCGGCCATGGTAACGGAATTCTCCTGGGGGTCATAATAGCTCTTAGCGATACCGCATATAGGCTCGAACATCCATCCACCTCTTTATAAGCATGGGGCTCGTCGGAATGAAGAAAAAGAAGCGGCTCTGGATCGCGGCTATGTATAATTATGTTAATCGCAGATTGGAGATTGTGGATAAAGAAGCGCAGGCTATAGGCTGCGGCCACAATTTAAGTGTTCCAAGGGAGGGTCAACGAACGTGAACGGGTTTAAAAGAGGCATGGGGTGGATCCCGGATTATCCGGACATCCGGGACTATACGAAGGAGACCGCGGAGGTGCAGGAGATGTTGGCGGGGCGGGCAGGGGGCGTGGCGGTCGCGCGCGGAGCAGGGGGGGTGGGAAGAGCGCGCGGGGGGCGCGCCTCGTTCCCGGCCAAGGTCGATCTCCGCGAATGGTGCTCGGCCGTCGAGGACCAGGGGATGCTCGGCTCGTGCACGGCCAACGCCGGGGCCGGGGTCATCGAGTATTATGAGCGGCGGGCCTTCGGGAAGCACGTCGAGGCCTCCCGGCTTTTCCTCTACAAGGTCACCCGGAACCTGATGAAAATGAAAGGCGATACCGGGGGCTTCCTCCGGACGACCATGGGGGCGATGGTTCTCTTCGGCGTTCCGCCCGAGGAATACTGGCCCTATACCGACAGCCAGGACGGGTTCGACCGGGAGCCGCCGGCTTTCTGCTACGCCTTCGCCCAGAACTATCAGGCCATCAAGTATTACCGGCATGACCCCCCGGGGAGTAAGCCGGCCGAGGTCCTCGAGAGGGTCAAGGGCGCGCTGGCCGCCGGGCACCCTTCGATGTTCGGGTTCACGGTCTACAGCTCCATCGAACAGGCGGGGAAGACGGGGCGCATCCCCTTTCCCGGACCGAGGGAGAGGATCGAGGGTGGGCATGCGATCGTGGCCGTGGGCTATGACGACAAGATTAAGATCGAGAATAAAGGGGACGGCGGGAAGGGCGCGGCAGGAGCGAAGGGCGCGCGGGGAACGGGGAAAGAGAAGCTCGCGCAGGGAGCCAGTAAGGCGGCGGCCGCGGGACCGGCGACGACAGGCGCGTTCCTCATCCGCAATTCCTGGGGCGCCGGCTGGGGCGAGAACGGCTACGGCTGGCTGCCTTACGAGTACGTTGCGCGCGGACTAGCTGAGGACTTCTGGAGCGTGCTGAAAAAAGAGTGGATCGACACTGGCGAATTCGTGGAATAGGGGCGATTTAAAGCGAGAGAGATCAGACAGAAAGTCTAGCGACCAGCCGGGCCAGGAGGCCGGCATAGCGCGGGAGACGCGCGAAGACCTCGTCGGCGTAGGCTTCTTTATATATGTGCACCGTCTGGTTGCGGTCCTCGAGCATCTCCATCCAGACCTCATCGTATTCGAGGAGGCCGAGTTGGAATGCCGTCTTCAGACATCCGCGGGGGGAATGACATTCGACGCCTTCTTTGCGGGCATATATCTGCATGCACTTCCAGGCCAAGTCGAAACAGAGCTCGAAGCGCTTGATGGCCGAGTCGCGGACGATCCCGTTCTTCTCCAGGCGGAGGGCTTCTTCGAGCCGGGCGACCGTTTGTCCGAAGTCGGCAAACAACGGGTTCTCAGCTGACATATTCGACCTCCTTGAGCGCTTCTTCCCTGAAGCCGGGAGAGACTTTCCGGAAATCCACGACTTCGAAGGTGTAGAGCGTCGGGAGGGCGTCCAGCTCCTCGCGGATGGCGATGATGGCCGCGGCCGGGACCTCCCGGGGACCTTCGACGCCGATATCGATGTCCGAACGCTCGGAATTCGTGCCTTGGACCCGCGAGCCGAAAAAGAACACCCGGTGAGAGCCAAGATCCAGGTGGGCCGCGAAGATGGCCCGGGCTTGCTCCGCGAGGCGGGCGGCGGAATAGTGTTCCAAGCGCATATTTTCCCTTTCGGGAAAATGATAGCATAGGGAACATAGATATGGCAATCTCCAGAGAACTCAGGGAGGATCGCGAACATAAAAGCGAAAAAAGCCCAGAAAAAGAGTGCCAGGGAAAAGGCCCGGCTGAAGAAGATCAAGAGGATTATGTCTATGAAAGGGAAACTGGAATTCGATCTCACGGCCGATGAGATGAGGCACGCGGAGCGCTGATCAAGGCGGGAAATCATCTATGATCGAAAAGAAGCCCCTCGTGACGATCGTGATGCCGTGCCTTAACGAGGAGGCCTACGTCGGGAAAGCGCTCAGGAGCCTGCTGGATGATTGGGCCATCCGGAACTGCGAGGTCCGAAGTTTTCGGGAAAAAGCGCAGGATTTTGTGGCTTACGAAAAATGTTCATAAAAAAGCACAATAATACTTGACAATCGTGTGCGAAAGATTATATTAATATTGTGCGATAATTAACACCAGGACAACTCATCATGAGATCTACCGTAACGATTGAAAAAGGGATTTTGGACAAGCTCGTCTATGAGACAAAGGCCAGGAGCAAGGTGTCCGCCGTTAACGAAGCGATCCGGGTCTACATGAAGCTCAAGAAGATCGAGAGGATAAAGTCCATGAAAGGGAAGCTTGAGTTCGACCTTACGGCGAAGGAGATAAGGGACCTTGAGCGCTGAGAAAGTCCTGATCGATACTTCGGTCTGGATCGATTATTTCAAGAACAGCGATCCGGGGCTATCCTCCAGGATCGACGATGTCCTTTCCGCGGCCGAGGTCTATGTTCCCGGGGTCGTCCTGGCCGAACTGGTCCAGGGCGCCCGGTCCGAACGGGAGATAGCGGCCATCAAAGACATGACAGAGACCTTCAGGGTCGCCGACCACGGCGACGGCGCCTGGTTCAAGGCGGGGAAATTGTCTTATGAGCTCAGGAAGGCGGGGAAAAAGGTCCACTTGGCAGATTGTTATATCGCCGTGATCGCCCGGGAAAACGGGTGCCGGGTCATCACGCGGGATGAGCATTTCAAAGCCATTGGAGAGATCTTCGATTTTGAGCTTTCGGCGGTGTGAGCGAACGATCCATGATTGAGGTTCTGATCTGATGACCAAAGCGTCTTTCCCCTGGCTTTACGTCATCACCAACGCGGTCTGGATCTTCGGGCTGGCGGTCGTCCTGGCGGCATTCGGCTGGCACGACTTTCTGGCGCATACGAGAAAGAGGAAGCTCGGGGAGCTTCTCAGGGGCGACTCGTTCCTGAAGCCGCTTTTCCTGGGCTTGACGCTGGTCGCGGGCGGGCTTGCCTTGAGCATGAGCGGGGTGATTTTGGTGGCGGGATTCGCGGTTGCGAGCTTCGGGTTCTTGTATGGATTTGTGAAAAAATGCGTCGCCAAGGGCCGAAAGACGACTGGGGCCGATGACGAGAGACGTCAGCGGGCGCGGTTGGCTGCCGGGTGCGCCTCTTCCGGCCTCGGCGACCTCT
>Ga0315279_10002043_pt1 | contig 31474 bp, 23 predicted proteins | sample YL17G06_20_MG_FD_203694 | JGI IMG/M metagenome (GOLD analysis project Ga0315279, IMG submission 203694) | Sediment microbial communities from Yellowstone Lake, YNP, Wyoming, USA - YL17G06_20 | ecosystem: Environmental > Aquatic > Freshwater > Lake > Sediment | place: USA: Wyoming | collected...
ATCCCCGGGCCTGATGATTCCGCGGTCCGGATCGCCGAAGCCCAAGGACTGGTCAAGCGAGGACATTATGCGGCGTTCAAGAAGGCCGCAGCTCTTTATCAGGGCGTCTACGCCCGGCCCGGGCGCCAAAAGAACGTGGCTTATGCTTACGTCCGCGCGCTCATCCTGCTGCGGGTCCGCGAATGCCGGATCGGGATTATTTTCAGCCCCACGGCGGAAACGGCTCGGGCGATTGTCCGGGACAATCCGGAACTCCGGGACCTGCTTCCCCTCGTCGACTTGGCCGATCTTTTATCGTCCGCCCGGCCAGGGCAAGGGATCCAGACGGACATCAACCAGGTCCAGGTCAAGCATGGGGTCGACGACATCGGCAAACTGCGGACCGATCTGAGGGCCAAGGCCGCCGGCGAAGATTTCTACGCTTATCTATACATCGCTTTTTTCGGGGCGATGGCCGGTTATTCGGATCAGATAGAGGACCTTTCGCCCTACTACGGGCTCTTTCCCGATTCCGTACTTATAAAATACGCCAACGCCCTCCGCTATACCAAGGAAAAAACCGAAATCCTGGTCCGGCTGGCGGAAGCCGATCCGGAGTTCTATGAAGCTTATTTCCATCTCGGGGAGATGGCCCTGGCCGAGCGGAGTCTGCTGTCGGCCGAGAGGAATTTTCTCAAGGCCCTGCCAGGGCTGGGAGATTCACCCCAGGAGACGATTTATCTGGCCAGCCTATACACGGCCACCGAGGAATTTGAAAAAGGTCTCGAGTTTTACGACCGCACGCTGGTCTTGTCGCCCGAATATCGGGATGCCATTTTGGGTAAAGCGATCTGCCAGAGCTATCTGGGCCGGTTCGAGGAGGCGATCGCCACGCTGCAGAAGATGATCGAGCTGGGCAACTGGCTCATGGGTGAATGCCATTATTGGCTGGCCTGGAATCACCATGCCCTCAAGGATCTGGATTCGGCCCAGGCCCATATCGAGGAATCTAGAGGCCGCCTGCCGACGAACTCCGAGGTCTTCGGCCTGGCCGGGTCGATCGCCTTGGAGAAGAACCAATTCGACCGGGCGGAAAAGGAATTCCAGGAAGCCTTGAAATACAATGCCGCCAACACCGAGGCTCTCTTCGGCCTGGGCCGGATCAGCGACCAGCGCGGGAAATGGCTGGATGCCGCGGGCTATTACGGGCAGGCTGCGGAGTGCGTGGGGAAGATCGAGGCGGCGATCCTCGGCCGCATCGACCAGATCAAAGCCGCGGTGATGGACGAGGACCGCCGGGCTGCCATGCTGTCCAGGAAGGAAAGCCAGCTCCGGAGCACCCGGGCGACGCTGGCCGCGGCCTGCTACGATGCGGCTGCCGGTTGGGTCAACGCCGGATTCAAAGAGCGGGCCCTGCCCTGGGCGGAGAAGGCGGCCGGCCATCCTCAATTCAAAGAACGGGCCGCGGCCCTGATTGCCAAGATCAAGAAAAATTAGGGTCAAACCCGCATAAACGGTCCGAATTCATGCGGCGTAATATTCAATGAAGGCGGCCGAACGGACCCCATGAACGAAATCGAAGCGATTGAGGCCTGCTTGCGGGGCCGGGGAGAGGAGTTCCGTCTGATCGTGGAATCCTACAAAGGACCGTTGACGGCTTTGGCGGTGAATGTCTTGGGCAACCGCCAGGATGCCGAGGATGTCTGCCAGGAGACGTTTATTCAGGCCTATCGAAACCTGGGCCGCTTTGATCGATCTCTTAGCCTGAAAACCTGGCTCTTCACGATTCTCTTCCGCCGCTGTCTGGACCTGCTCAAGAAGCGGCGCCGCTTCCGAGCGTTTTTCGCCCGCGCAGCGGCGGTCGAATCCGCGCCCGCCTGCCCGGCCGGATCCGCCGATCGGACCGGTTCGCCCGACCGCCGCGAGATTTCCCGCGCACTGCTGAAGCGGCTGAGCCCGAAAGAACGTCTGGCCCTGGTCCTCTGGGCCAACGAAGGCCTGAACGCGTCCGAAATCGCCGGCATTTTGGGGTGCTCGGCATCGACCGCCCGTGTCCACTTGTTTACCGGGCGCAAGAAAATCAAAACACTGCTGGAGAAAGGTTATGGGACACTCGGGAATCGCTGAGCTTCTTTATCGCATCTTGCCCGTTCCGGCTTGGAAGTCCGGTCTGGCCAGGCATATGGAAAACTGCCCGGCCTGCTCGGCCCGGCTGGCGGGGAGAGATGAAGTGCGGCGCGTCCTCGTCCAAGCGGAAGATTTAGGCGGCCTGGACGACGTCTGGCCGGCCGTGAAGCGGGCGTTGGGGCCGGTCGCCGGAGGCGGGCGCCCGAACGCGATACCGCTTTCGAGACCAGCTTTGAAGAACAAATCCGTCCGACCGGCGCCGGCCGTCCGTTGGGCGGCGGCGGGGTGCGGTTTGGTCCTGGCGGCCGCCCTCCTCGTCGGTACCGTTCGCTATCTGGGACATCCGGGAGCATCTGGAGCGGGTGATTCCCTGGCTGAAACGAGCGGTTTCATTCTCCATTCCGCGCGCATCGAAAACGAGCCGGCGAATACATATATCATCCACCCCCAGGACGACGGGATGGTCATCGTGTGGGTGGAAAAAAATTTATAGGGAGGGAAAAAATGAAGAGGAAAAGGATTCTCGTCGCCATCATGGTGTTGTTAGGCGCGCTGGCAGGCTGGAGCCAGTCCGCGGACCAGGGCCCGGCGGCGTCAGCGGCCAAAGCCGGTCCGGCCTGGGGCATGATCAAGATGCGCGTGTTCGAGGGCATCAAAGAAGGGGCGGCCGAACCGGTCAAGGTCGTTACGGCGTCCTACCTTAACTATGCCGTCACGGCCAGCATCCAGTCCGAGGCCGACGCCGCGGCTCAACAGGCCAAGCTCAAACAGATCTTCAACCTCAAGGACGTCTCGCTCTTGACCGAGGCCGATCTCGTCTGGGACAAGGGCAAGTCGGAAAAGGCCTTCCATTTCTTCCGCCTCGGCGACAAGGATTATTTAGTGCTGGTGACCCCCATCGACATCCCCAAGCTGCGCTTCCGCATCGAGGTTTTCGAGCAGAAAAACAACGAGAAGACCAGCCTGCTGGATACCGAATTCACCGTCGCGCCCAAGAACGCGGCCGTCTTCGGATTCGGGGCGGCCGACGGTAAGCCGTACTTCATCTCCATGCAGACGATCAAATGGCCGTCCGAAGTCGAGGCCCAGATCATCCTGGGATCGGAAGCCGTTCCCGGGGAAGGGCCGGTCCGGGCCGTGGGAAATATTAAGCCGCCCCGCCTGATCAAGCAGGTCGATCCGGTCTATCCGGAGATCGCCCGCCAGGCCCGGGTTGAGGGCGTGGTCATCTTGGAAGCCCAGACCAATATCTACGGCCGGGTCCAGAACATCAAGGTCCTCCGTTCGATCCCTTTGCTCGACCAGGCGGCCATCGAATCCGTCAGGCAATGGATATATGAACCCATGATTATCGAGGGCAAGGCCCGCGGGATCATTTTTACCACCACCGTTCGGTTCACGCTCAACGATCAACCGCGCGCGTTTGCGCGCGTTTTTCCATTGTCCAAGGACGCCAAAGATCCGGATTGGATGGAAATGATTTCGATTCCCTATCCGAAGGAAGCCATCAAAAAAGGCCTGCAGGGGACCGCAACGCTCGAAGCCGTCATCGATGAGAAAGGTCGAGTTTCGTCGATCAGCGTGATTCAGGGTATCGCGCCTGTCCTGGACAAAGCGGCGATCGACGCCGTCCGCGCCTATACCTTTAAACACCCTGCGGAAAGCGGGAAGCCAGATTCGACCGTATTGACCGTGAAGGCTTCCTTTTTCTTGCCGGCCGATAAAAGCGGCCCGAAGGGCGGCGTTGTCGGGGGCGTTGTGGGCGGAGTGATCGGTGGCGTGAGCGGTGGAGTCATAGGCGGGGTTGTCGGAACGACAATATCCAAAGATGAGGCCGAAAAGCTTCAGAAGATGCCGCCGGTCAAGGCCGAGGGAAGCATCAAGCCGCCCGTACAATTGAAATCCGTCAATCCGATCTATCCCGAGGAAGCCAGGGCGGCGGGGACCGAGGGCATCGTCATTCTGGAAGCGGTGACCGATGTTTATGGCCGGATCGAAAGCACGCGCGTGCTCAGATCTATTCCCGGCTTGGATCAGGCGGCCGTCGACGCCGTCAAGCAGTGGATGTACGAACCGCTCGTTATCGACGGCAAGCCGCGCCGCTGCGTCTTCACCGTGACCGTCCGGTTTACATTGAAATAAAAAGGCCGGTAGTCGAAGATATTCGAAGGCGGCAGAAACTCATGGCCTGTTTTCGGGCTATGAGCCAAGCTCTTTTCTTCCGGCACTCGTCCGTGATTTAAGCACGGACGAGTGCGGCGGAACCGGATCCCCCGATAAGAATCGGGGGCCCCTGCCGCCGTCAGGGCCGTTTGATCGGGACGGCCGCCGCCGGCGGCGCCATCTTGCTGTAATCCAGCTCCGATCCCAGCACGCTGTGGGGAATCAGGAAGATCACGAACATCAGCAGGGCGGCGCCGAGGACCCAGCCGCGGGCGGGCCTGCCCTTCCGCCCGGCCATCAGGGCAACGATCCAGCCGATCATGGCCACGAGCGTCTTGTTGTCCGTCATGTCGTGGCCGAGCGGGAACCCGGTCCAGAGCGGGCCGAAGCCGTAGTACTGCATCAACGGCCCCAAGATGAACCCGGCGACGAAGAGAAAAATCGCCGCCCATTTGGCGAAGGCCAGCGGATTGCTTTTCTTGTCCAAGGCCGCCAGTCCCGCCCGCGCCGCGGTAACGATGGCCAGGAGCATGGCCAGGACATGGGGGATCAGGACCCAGATCGGGACCATGCCGCGGAAACGGATGATGACCTGTTCTTCGCCGGTCAAGGAGATTCCCACTCCGTCCGCGCCCGCCACATAGACCTTATAGAGGAGCTTGCCCGCCCGGGGCTGTTTGGGCAGGGCGCCCATCAACGTGTCGCCTTTCCGTTCCAGCGTCACCCGGGTCCAATCGTCGTCCGTCTTGTATCGTTTGTATTCCAGATAGCCGGATAGCGGCTCGGGGGCCTTGATCGAAACCTGGGCGTCGGCCACGATCACCATGCTGCGGGGAAGCCGGAACTTGACGGCCGTCCCCGCGACCGTCGCCGTGCCGTGCTTGGGATAGGTCGGCCCGGTCATCCGTTGATAGACCATCGTGCCGGCGCCGATGATGAAAGCCAGAATCCAAAGCAAGATTTTCCTCATGCCTCTCTCCTCCGCGAAATTCTTTCTTTGCTACGGGGAGCAGTAAATATGTTACATAATCCTTACTGCTCCCCGAGTACTAGCCGGGCGACAAAGACATCCGGGGTCAACTATATTCCGCCCGGCTTAGTAACTCTTGTTTCAGTTCTTGACGGTCACGGCGCCGAAAATGGCCGTGCCCTTGATGTACAGCGTCCCCTTGGGATCGCCCGTCGGGGTGCTCTGTTTTTCGTCGATGCCGCCCAGGATGGGCGTCCCGTCGACGACCACGCGCCATTCGCGGGGCACGATGATCTCGATGCCGCCGAAGATGGCGGTCGCCTCGAGCGTCGCTTTTCCGCCCTCCAGGCCGGCGCCGGTGAAATCCAGGTCCACGCCGCCGAAAACCGCCGTAGCCCGGCCGCCGCGGAAATTGGGCGCGTCGATGCGCCGCTTCATGCCGTAAAAGACGCCGGCGATGTCCAGGTCGGCCTGCGAGATCGAGGGCGCCTGTCCGTCCCAGTGCCGGACGCGGGGCCGGATGAGGAGCGACAGGCCGATGACGATGATGACCGCCGGCCAGACGTAGTGCCAGATGTCATATTCGAGAATATCGAGTTCGCGGAGTTGAAAGACGACGCCGACGCCGATGATGATGAACCCGGCCAGGGGACGCCGGAACCCGCTGTTGATGAGGATGGACAGCCCGGTGAGAATGATGAGGACGGGCCAGTAGCGGGAGATGTAATACCCGAAATCGTGCATCCCCAGCCGGTCGAGCAGGAACAACGCGCCGATGAGGACGAGCGCGAGGCCCCAAAAGATCCGGCCGCCGTTCGTGTGGTGATGATGGTCCGACATGGTTTTCTCCTCTCCCGTTTTCGGGATCATTTATATCATTTTTGCATCGACGTGGCCAGATCGAGGAAGACGGTCCATGTCCCGGAAGGGGCCTTCTTCCAGATCCGCAGGAAGGCGTACGGCGCGGGACGCTGATCGGATCTGCCCTCCTTGGCGTCTCTTGAATATACGAAATTCGTCAGGGAATGGTTGATCGTCCTGGGCCGCCCCATCAGAGGCGGCGGATGTCCATGCCGCCGCTGACCTCCAGGACCATGCCGGTCGAATAGGGAAAAGATCCCCGGGCCAGGGCGGCGACCGCCTTGCCCACGTCTTCCGGCAAGCCCCATCGTTTTTGGGGGACCAGCCCCTCAGCGATGAGCCTGTCATATTTCTCCCGGACGGGCGCCGTCATGTCCGTCTGGATGATGCCGGGGCGGACTTCGTAGACATTGATGCCCGATTCGGCCAGGCGGTCGGCGAAGATCCGCGCGGCCATGCTCAGGGCCGCCTTCGACAGGCAATACTCAGCCCGGGCCGTCGAGGATACGATGGCCGAAATCGAAGTGATGAAGACGATGGCCGACCTGACCGCGGCGTCCTTGGCGGCGGTTTCAAGGAGGCGGGGGACGGCTTTCTGGGTCAAAAAGAACGGCCCGCGCATGTTGACGGCCAAAACCCGGTCGAAACTCTCCGCCGTCGTCTGGAGAACGTCCGTCCGCACGTCCGGGGCCACCCCGGCGTTGTGGACCAGGAGGTCGAGCCGCCCGAACTCCTCGTGCACCGCGGCCAGGATCCGGTCGTGGTCGGCCAGGCTTGACACGTCGCCTTTAATGGGCAGGAAGGCCGCCCCGAGTTTAGCCGCCTCGCCCCGGACTTCAAAGAGGCCGGATTTGGCGTTTTTGGGTTCGTAGAGGATGTCGCACCCGGCGATCCTAAATCCAATCCTGGCCAGTTCCAAAGCGATGCCCCGGCCGATGCCCCGGCCGGCCCCCGTAACCAAGGCCACGCGTTGGCGTTCCATGATGGCCTCCTTCAGCGGATCACGCGGTCTCCGCGAAAATCCGACCAGACGGTCTCGAACCAGGCTTCGCTTTCGGGCAGGGGACGAATATCCACCCAGGTTTTTTCCGTCTCCCCGTCCCGGCCGAGCCGAATTTCGAGGATCTTGCGTTCGGTGAAATCGCCGGGAGATGCGGCGGAGAAGCGCCACTCGTCCCCGAGCGTGGGCGCCGGCTTTTCGCCCGCCGGGTCGAGAACCAAATAGGATCCCCGGCTGCGCCCGCCTTTCTCCAGATATTCGCGGAGCGCATCCAAATAGACGGCCTGGGTCAGGCACAGGTCCAGCGTTCGAAATGCTTCCGGCCATTCCGCCGGAGAAGCGACGCGCAGGCCGCGGCGCAGCTTCTCCCATTGGCGCCAGGCGGCCTCCGCTTCGCGGGCCACGGCCCGAGGATCGCGGATCGGGGCGGCGACCGCCGTCATCCGGCGCCGGAATTCGCGGCGCGCCCGGTCCATCGCCGCGCGGCCTTTGGCCCCCGGCCGGATCAGAGACCGGGCCTGTTCCAGGATGGCCGCGAGCGGTTCCGCCGCGAGACCCAGAAATTCTCCGGCGTTAGGCGGTTTCTTCGCGTACCGGCGGGCGATGAATTGGGCCGCCCGGAAACTCCCGACTTGCCCGGCGTTCAGGGCCGACCCGCCGGGCCGGTAGACGCCGTGCGTCCCGTTCGCTTCGCCGACCGGGAAGAGGTGCCGGACGTTCGATTCCCACCAGATATTCCCCCGCAGGCCGCCGTTGTTGTGCTGGGCGCAGACCGCGATTTCGAGCGGCTCGCGTTCCAGATCGATGCCCTGCGAGCGAAAGAGCGCGACGGCCGGGGGATTCATCGCCTTCAATCGTTCGATCGGAGTCGGCTGGAGAGCGCCCGATCGGCTCAGGTAATTGTGGGCTTCCCCGGACAGGCTTTCGAGACGGAATTCCCCGTTCGGACCCAGGCCGCCGGGGTTCCTCCGGTAATCGAGATACACCCGCCGTCCGAGGACGGTCGTCTCGCGGTAGACCAGGAGGTCGATGAGCGATGAACCGAAATCGGCGATCTTGCGCGGATCGAAGGGCCATTGGTATCCCTTGAGGAAAATCGCCGTCGCCAGCCGGCCCATGTCCGGGAAGTGAGCATGGAGAAATTCGTGTTCGTCCCGGCCTCGCGCATCCGTCGAGAAGTACCGGGGGATGACCTGCTGGTAGCTCCCGGACAGGTTCCAGCGAAAGGCGATCGAGGCCAGGCCGTATTGCCACTCCGTCAGGTTGTGCCCGATCGCTCCTGCGGCAAAGGCCAGACCATGGGAGCCGGTCTGGCTCTCCGGATAAACGGATGCCTCGTAGATCCCGGCTGGTCCCCCCGTGGCCAGGACGATATTGACGGCGTTGAAGACAACGAACGCGCTTTCGCCGCCGGCGAGCTTTTTCCGATCGATGGCCACGGCGCCGGTGACTTTGGCCTGTTCGCCGTCCGGGGCGGCGAGCAGGGCGACGACCGGATGCTGATCGAACACACGGATGCGCCGGCGCCGGAGTTCGGCCGCCAGGACGCGGCTCATCCATTGCGAAGTCAGCGGCCCCGCCGACGTCGCCCGCTGGCGCGGATCGTGGTCCGTCTTGTAGCCGATGAAAGCGCCCTGCCGGTCGTGAGGGAAGGGGACGCCCATTTCCACCAGCCGCATGAAGGCACGGGCCGATCCGGCGGCCTCGGCCAGGGCAATGTCGCCGTGCATGCAGCCGCCGGCGAACAGATCCCGAGCCATGTCGAGCGGCGAGTCTCCGCAGTTGGAGGCGGCCAGGCTTATTTTATAGTAGGTCTGTTTGTCCGATCCTGCGTTGAAGGACGTTCCGGCTCCGAATTCTTCGGTCGCCAGGCCGATATCGGTCTGCCCCAGGGCGTGCAGGCTGACCGCGGCGTTGAGCGCGGCGGCCCCGCTTCCGATGATCAAAGTGTTCACGGACACCAACGGAAGACGCCGCCGGCCGATTTTGAGCGCGGAAATCTTCATCTCGTCCTGACCCTCATGGATTCTTTATTGTAGGAGGAACGGCGGCGGGCATCAATTTTTCTTTTTTTCAAGCTCCACCGCGCTCTCGGGCAAGTCGAAGAGGAACCTATGACAGGACCGGTCGGAATCGCCGTCAATCGTTGCTGACGATGAACAAAGGCTTGTGCAGAAAGCTCTTGTAGATCGGCCGGAGGCGGTCGCAGTCGTAATATTTGTCGACGTCCACGACTTTTTTCTTGCTGGTGACCATCTCGATGGGGACGTGGTCGTATTCGCCGTTGCGCAGGCAGACCATGCGCCCGGATTTCCCGTCCATCAAGAGGTCGAAGGCGATGTTGCCGAAGGCCATCGGGACGAGCGAATCGACCGCGTCGGGATCGCCGCATCGGACGAGGTAGCTCAGTCTCTGGCAGATGACGTTGATGCGGCGGCCGTTGTTGAACTTGGGCGAGAGGTCGCGCAGGGCGTTGGCCAGGTGTTCGCCGATGCCGCCGAGCTTCTTGTGGCCGTACATATCGGTCTCCTCGGAGGAAAAGACCATGTCGCCGCCCTTCCACTGGGCGCCCTCGGAAACCAGGACGACCGAGTAGAGGCTGGGGTTGGTTTTGCGGTCGGCGGTCATGACTTCGCAGAGGCGGTCCAGGTCGAACTTGTACTCGGGGATGACGCAGCGGTTGGCCGCTCCGGCCATGGTCGGCAGGAGGGCGGTGAATCCGGCGTAGCGCCCGAAAACCTCGATGATCAGGAAGCGCTCGTGCGAGCCGGCCGAGGTGCGCAGGGCATGGGTCATGCTGATCGTGCGCGACAGGCAGGTGCTGAAGCCGATGCAGTAGTCCGTGCCCGGGACGTCGTTATCCATGGTCTTGGGGATGGCCACGACCTTGACGCCCTGCTTGTGGAGATGGACGCCGTAGCTGAGCGTGTCGTCTCCCCCGATGGGGATCAGGGTGTGTATGCCCAGGAAATCGAGGTTTTTCAGGACTTCCTCGGTCAAGTCGTTGACCGGGCCGCTGAAGCGGCTGCGCAGATGCTCGGGGACGTTAACGTCGGGGATATGGCTGGGGCGGGTGCGCGAGGTGTGAAGGAACGTCCCTCCGGTGCGGGCGGCGCGGTTCACAGATTCCTCGGTCAGGACCTGGACATGTTCGGAATTGTCGACTTGGGGATCGCGGCACATCTCCACCAGGCCGGCCCAGCCCCGGCGAATGCCGATGACTTCGTAGCCCTCATGGATGGCCCGGATGGTGACCGCGCGGATGGCCGGGTTGAGGCCGGGGACGTCTCCGCCGCCGGTCAGGATGCCGATCCGCCCCTTCGAGGGTTTGCCGTTCGCCATGCTCGTCTCCTTTATTTTCGTCGCCGGGGCGGAACCGCGGGGTTCGCCGCGGATCGCGGGAAGAGGCCGTGGAATTCAATCGAGCATTATACGCGATTCGGTTCCGGATTTCCACGGTTCGTCAGCCGGCGGGGGAAGCGGAAGGACAGGACCAGGGCGGCCAGGAGAAGGACATCAAAAAGCGTGCCGAAAACCGGCGCCGGCTGGCGAAAGACCAGAATCAGGACGACGGAAAAAGCGGCCCAGGCGACCAGGAACGGCCCTTTCCAGGCCCGCCGTAGAAACGCCGCGGCCAAAGCGATTAATCCGATCAGCGCGGCGGCCGCCCACAGGGACAGTTCATACAGCTCGCCGGCCGGAGTCTGGGCCCGTCCCTCGGCCCGGGCCTTGATCCCGCCGAGCATGCGGTGGACCATGACGAATTCGCCGGGATCCATCAGGACCAGGCCGGGAAGCGCGGAAGGAGGAAGCTCGAGGCGGCCGCGGATGCGGAGAATGAGGCGCGTCTTTCCGCCTTCGAAGGGAGACAGGAGCCAGGACCAGGTGAAATGAACGCCCGCCTGCTTGATGTCGAAGACCAGCGAGGAATTGGTTTCGGCGATGACGACCGGCCAGCCCGGGCCGGACCCCATGGGAATTTCCCATCCCGCGGCGATTTCCTGATACTCGGGCAGGATCCGGACGGCGCTCGGCCCGTCCAGGATCTTCATGGCCCGGTCGATCCAGTCATAACTGTAGAGTCCGCCCCGGCGGTATCCCATCTGGGCCAGCCACGGCCAGACTTTCTCCGGCGGCGCGTTGATGGTGACGGCGCGCGTGGCCGTAAAATTGGGGGCCGCGACCGTTGTATCGCCGGGCATCGGCCGGCCGGCTTCGGTGCCGGACGCCCCCCAGGTCCGCTGCCAGGGCCGGATGAGAGAAAGATACGCCGCGAGGAAGACGGCCAGGACGATCAACGTCCATGCGCCGACTTTTCCGACCTTGCGCAGAGCGCCCATCTTCGTCTCCTTCACCTCGCCCGGCACCGGCCGAGAATGGTATTCCCGTATTGTATACGAATCAGCGGGCGCGGGAAAATGCCGGATTCAGCGGGGCAGACGGTAAACCGCCGGGTCGCGGACGACGCAGCCGGCCGGCCCTCCCGAACGGAGCAGGGTCGAACAGGAGGAACAGGCGACACAGACGTCTCTCGAAGCGAGCCGACCGGTGTCCCGGAGCCGGACGGCGAAATCGGGGCAGGCGAACGACATCCGTCCGAGGCCGATGATCGCCGCGGCGCCGGAGGCCAGGACTCCGGCTGCGACGGGGGGAAAGAATTGACGGAGCCAGGAATACCCGGTGCCGACAACGGCGAGACCCGGATAGGCGTTCTGAATTTCCGCGGCCAGACGGATCAGACGGGCCACACCCACCAGCGGATGTTCGTCGGCGGGCGGCCCTCCTGCCGCGGGCCGGTCGAACGGCCTTCCGTATTGGGCCCGGTAGGCCGGGATTCCTGCGGTGATATCGATCAAGGACGCCCCTGCTTCTTCCAGCCGGCCGACGAGCTCCTTGGGTTCGGCGGTATCCGATGGAGCGGAATTTCCGGCACCGACGCCGAAGCCTCCGGGCAAGGCGTCGAAAAGGCCGAGCCGGCAGGCGAGAATGAGTTGCGGGGACGTCGTCCGGACGGCTCGTGCCGTTTCGATCAGGAAGCGGGCCCGATTCTCAAACTCGCCGCCGTAGCGGCTGGCCATGCGGCAGCGCGCGGCCAAAAGTTCGGAGACGAGGTAGCCGTGACAGGCCTTGATGTCCACCCCGTCGAAACCGGCCCGCAGGGCCAGCCCCGCCGCGGCCGCGAATTCGTCCTTTAAACGATCGAGAGCATCATCCGAGACAAGAGGCCGATCGGCGGGCCAATCATGGAGCGCATCCAAAACGGGATCATGGCGGGCGATGATCGGCGCGGGTTTGCCCAGCGGCTTGGAAAATCTCCCCGAGTGGGTCAACTGCAGGATCAGGAGGGGCGGAGGAGAGGCGCCCGCTCCCGCCGCCGCGGCCCGTGTTTCGTCAACCAGGCGCTTGAAGCCGTCGAGAGTCGCAGGGCTCAACAGAAGTTGGCGGGGATTGGACCTTCCGTCCGGGGTCACGGCGGCCGCTTCGAACCAGATCAGGCCGCACCCGCCCGCGCCGAAGCGGCGGTAGCGGCGAACGGTCAAGGGTCCGGGGGAGCCGTCCGGTTCGGCATCCGCGCCTTCCATGGGCTGGACCGCCAGTCGATTGGCGAGGATTCGGCCGGCGATCGGACGGGGCTGGAAAAGGGGCGTGATGTCTTCCTGGAAGGGGAGTTCGACGGCCAGCGTTTTGGCTTTTTCCAGGAGCGCGGCCTGGCCGGCGAAGCCGAAGCGTTCATGCCTGGAAGCGGGCGGTGGAGAGTTCATGCCCGTTCCGCTTCCGTCTCCCGGGCCAGTTTCCGGACCGTCCGTATATCGCGGGCGACGCGTTCCTCACAAAGGCCGGGCCAGGCGGCCCGATCCAGAATCGCCAAGCCTTCCTGGTCCATCTTTCGCCGTGTTTTTTCTGCCAAGGCGCGCAATGAGCCGAGTTCGCCTTCGTTCAAATCGGGGAATTTGGCCCGGAATGCCGGATCGTTGAAGGGGATGGAAAAATCGCCGCCGTGGTCTTCGATGGAAAGCGAGAGGGTCCGGTCCAGCGAGGAGAGAGTATTGAGAATCCGCGGAAAATCGACGATTCCCTTTCCGGCTTCGGCGGTGAACGTCCTGAACCCCTCGGACGAATCGATGATCCCGCCATCCTTGATGTGGGTCGTCACCACCCAGGGCAGAATGCGCTTGGCGGCTGCAAGCGGATCTTCGAGCATGGTCAGGAGGTTCATGGTGTCCAGGCAGATGCCGAGATAACCGCCCGGGGCGGCGTCGCACATCTCAAAGAGGCGGACGAGCTCGAAGGTCGTGAACTCGAAGTGGATCTCGAGGGCCAGGGTGATTCCGAAGTCGGTCCACAGGGGTCGTTGGGAGCGCAGGGCCGCGGCCATCTCGCGGAGATACGTCTCTGTCGGGACGGCGTCCTTGGGCCAGCGCAGGAGCCCGCCCGAGCACGACCGGACGGTCGTCAGGCCGAGCGACGCAGCCTGCTCGGCGGCCTTGCGGTTGACGGCCGCGATGTCGATCGGATGGCCGTTCCGGGGATCGAAGGGAATGTGCTGGGCGCCTCCCCATTCGAGATACAGCCTGTTTTCCGCGGCCCGTTCTCCAATCGCCCGCAATCGTCCCGGATCGTCCGCTGCGGCCGCGCCTTCCGAAAATTGTACACCCTCCGCCCCGTTCCGAAGGGCCCAATCGAGAATGCCGAGCGGTTCGAGGCCGAGGGGCTTGATGCTGTAGGCGTCGATCCCGACCCGGAACGGCTTCATGTCTTATGTCTTCTCCGGCTCCCCGGCTTTTTTCCTTCTTCTTATAGCTTCGTCCCCGCAGCCTGTCAACCCGGTGAACTCGTCCCGGAGCGGGACCCCCATACTCTCCCTAACATGAATGCCGGGCTTAAAGCATTCGGGGAAAAACCCTGCCGTTCTTCCTACGATCGGAAGAACGGCACTGGGGGAAACGCGTGAGTTTCTCCCCCGAACCTCCGAGCTCTCTATTTGACAGGGCCGCGGAGCCGTTGATATAGTCGGCCCATCATGCGAAGGTGCGTCCGTTCCGTGCGCCCCGTCATTTTTTCCAGGAGGAATTCCTCATGAATCGTACGCTCCGCCTGCATCTCGTTGTCTTCATCGCCCTGATCGTGTGGCTGGCCCCCCTGGCCGGTCCGGCGGATGGATCCAAAAAACCGTTGACCTACGCCGCTTATGACGGCTGGCGCTCGATCCAGGGCACGCAAATCGCGCGAGACGGTTCATGGCTGGTTTACGCCCTGGTTCCCCAAGACGGGGATTCGGATTTGGTCGTCCGCAATCTGAAAACGGACAAGGAATTCCGCGCCGCGCGCGGCAAGGACCCCGTTTTGACCGTGGACGGCAAGTTCGTCGTCTTCACCATCGCTCCGCTCAAGGCGGAGATGGACAAGGCCAAGAAGGACAAGAAAAAGGCCGAGGACCAGCCCAAGAACGGTCTGGGCGTCATGGACCTGGCCACGGGCGAAGTGGCGACCGCCGAACGCGTCAAGAGCTTCAAGATCGCCGAGGAGTCCGGGACGCATGTGGCCTATCTCCTCGAACCGCCGGTCAAGAAGGACGCCGATAAAAAGGACGAGAAGGCCGGCGAAGCCAAAAAGGAAGAAGCGAAGAAGGAAGAGCCGAAGAAGGAGCCGGCGGCCAAGGAGCCCGAAAAAAAGGAACCGGAAAAGAAGGACGAGGCCAAGAAACCCAAGGAAAAAAAGAAGGACCCGGGCAACGATCTGCTCATCCGCGAATTGGCGACGGGCAAGACGGTCACCGTGGCCGAGGTCGTCGAATATGCTTGGAGCAAAAACGGGGCCTGGCTGGGCTATGCCGTGTCCTCCAAGAAGCCTGAGGACGATGGGGCCTTCGCCTGGAAAACGGCCGAGGGCAAGAATTATCCTCTCCTGAAGGGTCTGGGCCATTACAAATCCGTCACGTTCGATGAGAAGGGGACCCAACTGGCCTTCCTCAGCGATCGCGATGAATATAAAAACGACGCCTCCGCGTTCAGACTCTACCAATGGGCGGAGGGGCTCCCGGCCGCCGTCGAACTCGCCCCGGCGGTCAAGGGATTGCCCGCCGGCATGGCCGTGAGCGAAAACGGCCGGCTGCAGTTCTCCAAGGACGGAGGACGGCTGTTCTTCGGCTATGCCGTCGCGCCCAGGGCCGAGCCCGAGGACGCGCCCGAGCCGGTCAAGGTCGACATCTGGAGCTGGAAAGACCCGGACCTTCAGCCCATGCAGAAAGTCCGGGCCGATGAAGAGAAAAAGAGAAGCTTCATGGCCGTCTTCCACCTCAAGGAAAAGAGGCTGGTCCCGCTGGCCGGGCCTGACCTGCCGGCCATCCTCCTGTCCGAAGAGGCCAAGCTGGCCCTCGGTTCTTCGGATGTTCCCTACAAACAGCTCGTTTCCTGGGACCAGGACTACAGCGATTATTTCCTGGTCAACCTGGCCGACGGCGGTCGCAAGAAGGTCCTGGAAAAATTCCCGGGCGGGGTGTCGATTTCGCCCGGCGGGCAGTATCTCCTGTATTTCGACGAAATCGACAAGAATTGGTTCTCCTATCGCGTCCAGGACGGCAAGATATCCAACCTGACGGCCAAGCTGGGCATGCATTTCGAACGGGAGGAGTGGGACACGCCCAGCCTGCCCGGTCCCTACGGAACGGCGGGTTGGACGGACGGCGACCGGAGCGTTCTGGTGTACGATCAATACGACGTCTGGGAAGTGAAGCCCGACGGTTCGGGCGGACGAAACGCGACCAAGGGGCTGGGCCGCCGCGAAGCTCTCATCTTTCGCTACCGTTCGCTCGACCGGGAGGAAAAAACGGTGGCCTCCAAGATCCCGATCTGGCTGGCCGCGACCAACGACGAGACCAAAGCGAGCGGCTTCTATAAGACGACGCTCGCCGTGGACGCCGAGCCGTCCAAGGTCCTGATGCTCAACAAGCTCTTCGGCCCCCTGCAGAAAGCCAAGCATGCCGAGACGTACATTTTCACCCTTCAGAGATTCGAGGAATTCCCCAACCTGTGGGAGAGCGGGCCGGCGCTCGCGGACATGAAGAAACTGACCGACGCCAACCCCCAGCAGGCCGAGTACAACTGGGGGACGTCCGAACTGATCCAGTACATGAACGCCGACGGGAAAATCCTCGACGCCATCCTGACCAAGCCCGAGGATTTCGATCCGACCAAGAAATATCCCTTGATGGTCTACATCTATGAAAAGCTGGCCGACGGGCTGCACCGCTACCAGGCCCCCGGCCCCGGCACGAGCATCAACTTCACCCGCTACGCCAGCAACGGTTATATCATCCTGCAGCCCGACATCGTCTATGAAATCGGCTATCCCGGCTCGAGCGCGCTCAAGTGCGTCCTGCCGGCCATCGAGAAGGTTGTCGGATGGGGGTCCATCGACCGGGCCCGGATCGGCATTCAGGGCCATAGCTGGGGCGGCTACCAGATCACGTATCTGGTGACCCAGACGGACATCTTCGCCGCCGTCCAGGCCGGCGCGTCCGTCTCCAACATGACCAGCGCCTACGGCGGCGTCCGCTGGGGTACGGGCATGGTCCGCGAGTTCCAGTACGAGAAGACGCAGAGCCGCATCGGCGCGCCGCTCTTCTCCAGGGCTCTGCAATTCATCGAGAATTCGCCCATTTTCTGGGCCGAGCGGGTCAAGACGCCTTATCTCAGCATCCACAACGACGAAGACGACGCCGTGCCTTGGTACCAGGGCATCGAGTTCTTCACCGCTCTGCGCCGCTTGGGCAAGGAAGCGTACATGTTCAATTTCAACGGCGAGAAGCACGGTCTGCGCGAGCGCGAGAACATGAAGTATTGGACCGTCCACCAGGACGAGTTCTTCGACCACTTCCTGCTGGGCAAGCCCAGGCCGGGCTGGATGGACAAGCCCGTTCCCTATTTGGAGCGGGGCCAACGCGACACCAATGCCCTGTACAAGCCGGCTGAGCCCAAGAAAGAGGAAAAAAAGTAGGCCGGCGCGGTCTTTGCGGCGCGGAAATTCTATGGTATAAAGACGTTCGATCATTCGCGGACCGAGAGGAGAGCATTCATGCTGGATAAAATGCAAGCCGCCTTGATGGCGGGGAAGAAAGCCGAAGTCGAGGCCTTGGTCGATCAAGCCCTAGCGGCCGGGATGTCGGCCCGTCAAATCCTCAACGAAGGTCTGATCATCGGCATGGAGCGGCTGGGCGTATTGTTCAAGAACAACGAGGTCTTCATTCCCGAGGTCCTCGTTGCGGCCCGGGCCATGAACGCCGGCTTGACCAAGCTCGAGCCCCAGCTCATCAAGGAAAAAGTCGAGCCCAAGGGCCTGGTCCTCATCGGGACGGTCAAGGGCGACCTCCACGACATCGGCAAGAACCTGGTGTCCATGATGCTGAAGGGCGCAGGTTACAAGATCGTCGACCTCGGCTCGGACGTCCCTTCCGAGCGTTTCGCCGCGGCGGCCAAGGAGCACCGCGTCCAGATCGTGGCCTTGTCCGCCCTGTTGACCACGACGATGGTCCAAATGAAGGGTGTTATCCAGACCCTCCAGGCCGCCGGAGTCACCGCCCCGGTCATCGTCGGCGGCGCCCCGTTGACCCAGGATTATGCCGACCAGATCGGCGCCCAGGGGTATGCCTCCGACGCGGCCAGCGCCGTAGATGTCGTCAACAAGCTTCTGGCCTGATCCCCGGCCGGCCGGACCCGCCGGGGGAAGAAAACCCGGCCAGCGGACGTCTAAATTGAAAATGGCTGACGGACACGGCGACACCGGAATGATGAAGGTTTTTTCCCGGCATCGCCTTTGAGGAGGTATCGATGAACAAACGTGCCATCATTCTGACCGTCCTGACCGCCGCCGCTTTAATCGTTCCCCTGGCGGCCGCGGACAAGAAGCCCGTGGAAAGCCTGTGGACGGCGTCGCCGCTCATCATCGACGCGAAAATGGACGAGTGGCCGGTTGAAGTGCTGACCACGAACAAGAATTTCGAGGTCAGCTACGCCTTCCAGAACGACCAGAATTTCCTGTATTGCCTCTTCGTCTTCAACAACCCGCGCTACGTGAGCTCGATCGAGGCGTCCGGCCTGACCTTCTGGATCCATCCCGAGAAGGAGAAGAAGGCTTACGGCTTCCGTTTCTATCGCAAGATGGTCACGCCCGACCAGCTCATCCAGACGATGGAAAAGGGCGGGACGCCGCTGTCCGAGCAAAAAAAGACCGAGATCAAGTCCAAGCCGAGCTACATGCTGTTCGCCTGCGACGTGGTGGACAAGAAAGGCAACGTCGTGCCCCACCAGCCCGGAACGGGCAACGGGACCTATCGGGTCGCCCGCGCCCAGAAGAGCATGGTCTTCGAATACGTCATTCCGCTGGGTCTTCTTGTCGATGCCGAGCAAAAGCCGCTCAACACGGCGGAGGTCTTCAAGCTCGGCTTCGAATGGGGCGGCATGACCGAGGAGATGAAGAAGCAGCGGGCCGCCGAGATCGGCGGACAGAACGTCGAGGCCCGGGCCGGCGCGGCGGAAATGGCCGTCAGCGGCGGGATGGGCGAGCGCGGCGAAGACGAGGACAGAAGTCCCACCGCCGACCTGTCCGGCATGCGCCGCGGCCCGAAGAAATACGAATTCTGGATCGATCTGAAGCTGGCCCCGAAGCAGTAAGCTCAGAAGGGGACCGACACCAGGATCGCCCCGGCGAAAGCCAGAATCACGGCGGCCAGTTTGAGCGGAGTGATCCGTTCCTTCAGAAAAACGGCGGCCAGGATGAAGATGAAAATCGTGCTCATCTGATTGAGCGCGGAAGCCACGGAGGCCGCGGTCAGGGCCATGCCGCCCAGCCAGCAGACGTTGGACAGGTAGGTCGCCAGGACCGAGGCCGGAACAAGAAGCTTGAGCATCCGGAGCGAACGCATCGGTCGAAGGATGGCCGCTCGGCGAGGGTGAACGAGCAGGACGAAACCGACGCCGACTGTTCCGCCGACCATGCGGATCAAGCTGCTCCAGAGAAGCGGCGTCTCAGTCAACCAGGGCTTGACCATGACGATCCCCGCGGCCATGAACAGGAGGCTGACGAGGCCGACCGCGATTCCCGTCAGCAGGTCCCGCCGCGGGATCTGCGCGTCGGCCTTGATCCCCCCGACGAGAAAGACGGCCAGGACGATCAACCCGGCGCCCAGGAGCTGAAGCGAAGACATGCGTTCGGCCAGGAAGAGAAACGACAAGCCGATCACGAAGGGGCTATAGCCGCAATCGATGATGGCGAAGATCTCCGCCCCGAGCTTGTTCAGGGAGACGAGAACGAGGGTGTCGGCGACGGCGATGCCGAGAACGCCGCTCAGGAAAAAAACGATATAGGGGATGGCGCCCAAGGCGGGCAGGAGCGGCTGGCCCAGAATGATGACGGTCAAGGCTAAAAGGATGACGGCCAGCCCGTTCTTAAACAGATTGACGGCCAGCGGATGGACTTCGCGTCCGACGACGCGGAAAAGGATGATGGCGCCCGCCCAGAACAGGGCGGCCAGAACGGACAGGCCTTCGCCCAGGAAAGGGAGATGGCCGAGGGAATCGAAAAGATGCGCCATCGGCCGATAATTCTAGCACAGAATCCCGCTTAACTGCTTTGAACGGCTAGGGCGAGCGGGGGTTGGGGGAAAACCCGTGCGACGACCAAGCGGGCATGGTTTTTCGCCAAAGGCGAAAAGAGCGCGGGAGGAGCGTCGGAGCGGATTTTCCACGCCGGGGAAAACCCGCGCGTTTTCCCCCAATTCCCGCGAGCCCCCCTTTTTGACTTCATCACATCGTTTGGGTTAAATGGACGCATGCGTGTCATCGGCCTCCATTGGATCGACTTCAGCATCGTCCTCTTCTACTTCATCCTCATGCTGGTCCTGGGTCAGTGGGCCTCACGGCGGACCAAGACCCAGAGCGATTTCTATATGGCCGGCCGCAGCCTGGGCAAGTTCTATCAGTTCTTCCTCAACCTCGGCTGTTCGACCCATGCTGACCAGGCCGTGGCCGTCTCCCGGGAGATCTATCGGCAGGGCATCGGCGGCATGTGGATCCAATTTCTCGTCCTCTTCTTGACGCCCTTCTACTGGTTCACGACGGCCTTCATGCGCCGGAGCCGGTTGATCACGCTGGGCGATTTCTTCACCGAGCGGTTTAAAAGCCGCTTTTTGGGCGGCGCCTTCGCCGTGTTTACCCTGGTCATGGCTTTTGTCGGCGGGGGAGCGGGCTACATGATCGCCGGGAAAACCGTTCAGGCGTTGACCCCCAAGCCCGAAGCCCAATACACGGCGGCCGAGCGGCAAAGCGTCGTCCAGTTCCAGGAACTGCAGGACCTCAAGAAGAAGCTCGATCACGGCCTGACCGCGGCCGAACAGGCCCGCTACCAGGAGCTCAACGACCTCGACAAAAAGGGCCAGCTCAAGGCTTTCATCTCCTATACCAATCCCATCGCCGTCTATCTCGTCTTCGCCGTCATCGTCAGCATCTACACCATGATGGGGGGATTTTTCGCCGCCACAATGACCGACGTGGTGCAGGGATTTTTGATCATCGTCTTTAGCGTCCTGCTCATTCCTCTGGGACTGGTCAGGATCGGCGGGTTCGCCGGTCTGCACGCCGCCGTACCCGATTACATGTTCAAGCTGTTCGGCTCGGTGTCCACATCCGAATACGCCTGGTACACGATCCTGGCCATGGTCCTGGCCAATCTCGTCTCCATCATCGCCTCGGCTCCCATGATGCAGACGGCCGGATCGGCCAAGAACGAGATGACCGCCCGCTTCGGCATGATTATGGGCATGTACCTCAAACGTGTGCTGATGATCTTCTGGGCCCTGGCCGGGCTCCTGGCCGTCGGACTGTTCGCCGGACGCCTCCACGATCCCGACCTCATCTGGGGGCTGATGACCCGCGAGCTTCTCTTCACCGGGGCCATCGGGCTGATGCTGGCCGGTGTGCTGGCCGCCAGCATGTCCAGTCTCGGCGCTTCCTCGGTCACGTACTCGGCCCTTTTCATCCGCAACATCTATCAGCCCCTCGTCCCCTCGAAGTCCGAGGCCCACTATCTGGCCGTGGGCAAGATCGTCATCGCCGTCACGCTGTTCGGCGGCGTGGGAGTGGCCCTTTTCGTCGGGAACCTGCTCTACCTCTTCCAATATTTCATTTCCCTTCCGGCCGTCTTCGGGGCTTCGATCTGGCTGGGCTTCCTCTGGCGACGCCTGACGAAGGGGGCGGTCATCGTCCAGATCGTCGTCTGCTTCGCCATCTATGCCGTCATCCCCAACGTCTTCCAGAGCTGGAACTGGGCCCGGACGAATCCCGCTTTTTTGGCCGAGACCGCGCCGAAGACGATCATCATCACCACCGAGGCCCTGCCGGACGACGTGGCCGCCGGCCGGGCCGAGCGGGTCGGGCAGACGATCCGCCGGCCCCACGTCATCGAACCGGCCGCCGTGTTCTTCGAGAAAACGGCCCGCCGGGACCCGGCCGATCCGGCTTCGCCCAAGATCGGCCTGGGCCGGTTCAACGCCGAGATCTGGGTCCTGGGCTTCTTGGGCATCGATTTTTCCGGCTGGAGCAAGGCCCAACTGAGCGCCGCCCGGTTCGGCTTCGACGCGCTCTTTCCCTTCGTCCTTCTGTTCCTTCTCTGCCTGGTCACCAAGCCGGCGCCCAAGCAGGTCCTGGACCGCTTCTTCGCCCGCATCCATACGCCCGTCCAACCCACCCCGGAGGAAGACGAGCGCGCCGTCCAGGCCGCCTACGCCGATCCCGATATGTACCGGCCGCGGAAAATTCGGCCGCGCTCCTCCTGGGAGATCATGAAGCCGGGCAAATGGGATATCATCGGTTTCGGCGGGAGCTGGCTGCTGGTGGGCGTCATCATCCTTCTGCTCTGGCTCATGGTCAGCATCCGCTGAACGCATGATCGACATCAGGGACCTGACCCTCGACGAATTACGGGCGGAAATGACCGCCCTGGGCGAACCCGCCTACCGGGCGGTCCAGGCCTTTTCGCGCCTCTATAAGAACGGTGCCTTGCGGTTCGATCAATTCACCGAATTTCCCCTGCCGTTGCGCGACACGATGGCCGAGCGGTTCGTGATCGGAAGGCTGGAATTGGAAGGAGTTTTCGAGGCCCGTGACCAGACCCGCAAGTACCTTTTCCGGCTCGCCGACGGCGAGTTCATTGAAAGCGTCTTGATTCCCGCGCCCCATCGGCAGACCGTCTGCCTCTCGACCCAGGTCGGGTGCAAGTTCGGCTGCGCCTTCTGCGCCAGCGGACGGCGCGGTTTCGTCCGGAACCTGACGCCCTCTGAAATCACGGGGCAGGTTCTGTATCTGCGCGACATCCTGGATATCGAGCTGACCAACGTCGTCTTCATGGGCATGGGGGAGCCGCTGGACAATCTGATAAACCTGGAAAAAGCCGTCCGCATCTTCAACGCTTCCGCAGGCCTGGGCCTGGCCGCGCGGCGGATGACGGTCTCGACCAGCGGTCTTGCGCCGGGCATCGAACGGCTCTCCGAAATGGGCCTGCAGATCAATCTGTCGATCTCGCTCCACGCCGCCACGGACGCCCAGCGGAGCCGGTTGATGCCGGTCAATAAAAAATATCCCCTCGAAGTTCTTCTTCGCGCCGGAAAAGATTACGAGGCCAAGGGCGGCCGCTTAATCACCTTCGAATACGTCCTCCTCTCCGGCGTCAACGACGCGACGGGGGACGCAGGACGACTGGCCCGGATGGCCCGGCGCCTGCGGGCCAAGATCAATCTCATTCCCTTCAGCCCCGTCCCGGGCTTGGAATTCGCCCCGCCTTCCGAGGCCGCCCAGCGGCGCTTTCTCCAGGCGCTCGAAAAGGCCGGCGCTCGGGCCACTCTGCGGCAATCCAAAGGGAAGGATATCCAGGCGGCCTGCGGTCAACTTGCCGGCCGGGCCCGCGGCTGAAAACCTATCTTCGCTCCGGCAAAAAATGGGGCAGCGCCCTAATTCCACACCTTATGCAGGAATTATCGGAAGTGAGTAAGTCGAACTTTTTAAAGAGGCGGAATTAGGACGCGATAAGAATCGCGACCCCTATTTTCTTTCAAGAACCGCCAGGGTCTCGATATGGGGCGTCTGGGGAAAGAAGTCGAACCCCTTGATCAGGACCGGGCGGTAGGCCGGACGCATCATTTTCAAATCGCGGGCCAGCGTCGCCGGGTTGCAGGAAAGATACAGGACCAGCGGGGCAGGCCGCCGCAGCATGTCCCGGACGAGCAGGGGGTCCAATCCCTTGCGGGGCGGATCGAAAATGACGGCGTCCACGCCGCGTTCCAGCACCCAACCCATCCAATCCCCGGCCGGGCCGTCGCAGATGGTCAGCCCCGTCGCGCCGTTGCGGGCCGCGTTTTCTTTCAACAAGCGTATGTTCTGGGCGTCGGATTCGACGGCCGCGACCGTTTCGACGAGCGGGGCCAACGTCACGCCGAACAGCCCCAGTCCGCAATAGATGTCGGCCAGCCGGCGGGATCGATGAGTTCGCAGAGAGTCGGCCATGACGGCGATGACGGCCGGCAGGATGGCCGGATTCACCTGGAAGAACGATCGCGCCCCGATCCGGAACACGGAATCACCGACTTTTTCCTCGATCGAATCGCGGCCCCAGACGAGAACCTCTTCGTCCCGCCCTTTTTTCCGGAAGACGTTCACGATGCCCGCGGGCCGAGGCCCGGCCAGCAGCTCGGTCAGGACCGGATCGAGGTCCTTGGGTCCCGGAGGCGAAGACCAGTGAAAGATCAGCAGGGGAGCGGCGGCCTCCCGCCCCACGCGGACTTCAATTTCACGAAGGGATGGAGCCGGCCGGGGGAACGCGCGCAGTGCGGCCGCGACCAGATCGGAGAGGGGGGCGGCCGGGAGATGGCAGACATCGACCGACACGAACTCGTCCCGGGTCCCCGGGACGTTGTAGGCGGGCCGACCGCCTTCGGCCGTCCACAGGACGTGGAAGCGGGCCCGAGTCCGGTAATTCCAGGTCCGCGGCGAGGGAAACATATCGATCCTCAAGCCCTCCGCGGACTCCTCCGCTAAAATCTCCTCCAATTGGCTCTTCTTAATCTCCAACTGAAGTTCTTCGTCCATGATCTGATAGGGAGAACAGGCCCGGAAGTGGGCGCACCGCGGCGCCGTGCGCCGCGGCGACGGCTCGACCACGCGGACGGTCCGGGCTTCCACGAGCCGGGGCCGCCTTTTGAGCGGCTCGATCTCGACCCGCTCCCCGGGCAGGCCTTCGTCCGTCAGGCAGGCGATCCCTTCGAGCCGCCCCAGGCTTTTTCCTGGGTAAACGATTTTCTCGATGACGATGACCGGCATGCCGTTCTTGCCGCGCTAAAACACGAGGGTATAGGATGTTCCCCCGTTCCGCTCGACCCTGATCTCGGCGTCGATCTGGCGAGCCAGATCGCTGACGATCTGGAGACCGAGTGTTTCGGGGTTCTTCGGATCGACCGCGATCGGCAGCCCCACGCCATCGTCGGCGACGGTCAGTTGGACGCGGCCGTCCCGGGGTCCGATCAGGCGGACGCGGATGGTGCCGGGCCGGCCCTCTGGAAAGGCGTATTTGATGGCGTTGGTGATCAATTCATTGAGCATCAGCCCGCAAGGAATGGCCTTGTTGATGTTCAATTCGACGTCGTCCAGTTCGAGCTCGATCTTGATCCGGGCGGCGGACGGCCCGGCGGAATGAATCAGGTGGGCGACCAGGCTCTGGATGTAGCTCTTGAAGTCGATCCCGGCCAAATCCTTCGATTGGTAGAGTTTCTCGTGGACGAGGGCCATCGAACGGATGCGGTCTTGGGTGGTCTTGAAAATCTCCAGCCGGGCCGGGTCCTCGATCGACCGCGATTGGAGCCTCAGCAGGCTGATGATAACCTGCATATTGTTCTTGACCCGGTGATGGATCTCGCGCAAAAGGACCTCCTTCTCGCGCAAAGCGGTCCGCATGACATCCTCGGCCTTCTTTCGCTCGGAGATGTCGCGGACGATGCTCTGGACAAAGAGCGGCCGGCCCTCGGGGTCCCGGATCACGGAAAGGTTGATCTCGGCCGGGAACTCGCCGCCGTCGCGGCGGCGGGCCGTCCGCTCGTAGATCGGGACGGCCGCGCCGGCCAGGACCGCCCGTAATTTTCCCTCGGCGTCGTCCTTCTCGGCGGGCGAGATCTGATCGAAAAAATAGGTGTGGAGGAGGTCCTCCTTCGAGCGGTCGAGCATGGCCTCGGCCTTGCGGTTGGCGTCGATGGTCAGCCCGTCGGGCCGAAACAACAGAACGGCGTCGTTGCTCTGTTCGAACAGGGCCCGGTAGGTCCGTTCCCGCGTCTCGAGCGCTTCTTCGGCTTTCTTCCATTCACTGACGTCCTCGACGATGCCGTCAATAACGGCGAGCCGGCCGTCGGCATCGCGGATGGCGACTGCGGAGACCGAGGCCGTGAAAAGGTCCCCGTTCCGGCGGCGCAGACGAAGCTCACGGTGGCGCACGAAGCCCAAGGTCTCCAGGGCGTCTAGGAAGGCCCGGCGGTCGGCGGAGGATTCATATACGTCGACGACCCGCAGTCCGCGCAACTCCTCCAGCGAGGAGCACCCCAACATCTTAACGTGGGCCTGGTTCGATTCGAGGAACCGGCCGCCGTCCTCGGGAATGCTGCGATAGACCCCGACATCGAGGCTGTCGGTCAGGTCGCGGAACCGCTTCTCGCTCCGGCGCAGGGCCTCTTCGTAATTGGCCCGGACGATGCTCTGTCCCATTTGTCCGGCGATCGTTTCCAGAGACATCCGGGCCGCCGCGGGGACCTCGTTCAATACGTGCGAGGCGATATTGAGGCAGGCGATGATGCGCTCGCGGTGCAAGATGGGGATGGCGGCGACGGCGCGGATGCTTTCCGGTTTCCGGATGTCGGTGGGTTTTTTGATGGCGCCGGTCTGATAATTCGTGTAGATCGGGACGGCCGAAGTCATGGCCCGGAAGTTGGGGGAGTCGGCGCGGTCATGGCGGGCCTGAGCGACGAAATCGGGCGAAAGGCCCGAATGGACGGCCAAAACCCAATCGCCGGACGATTCCTCGGACAAGTAGATTCCGCCGCTGTCCATCCCCGACACGCGGATGGCCGTTTCCAGGCAGAGCTCAAGGATCTTGTCGAGCCGCTCCATGCCGCTGAGATGGTGGGCCAGGTCCCGCTGAATGAGCAGGAGATATTCGGCTTCCTGGAGCTCGGCGATCTTCCGCTTCAGGTCTTCGAGCTCGGCGAGAATTTCCGCCTTGGCCGTCCGTGTGAGTTTCATGGTCTGGGATGCCTTCCGGACTCCCTGCCATCATAGGAGATGAGCGGGCGCGAGTCAATCGGGGGGGAGGAGGTTCAGTCGCGGGGCCCGGGAAAGGACCGGTAATCGCGCAGGTCGACCGGGCGGCCCGCCCGGGCCCAGGGAACGCCGAGCTCGAACGGGAGGCGGCTTTCTTCGAAGCAGCGTTCCCAGATCTCGTCCAGTCCCTCGATGCGAACCCGCTCGGAATTCCCGTGCCGCTCGACGCGGCGAAGTCCTGCGGGGACTTCGACGGGTTCGGGACGGCTGTCCTGCAGGCCGTTGACGGCCAGCGTCTGGCCGGACGCGGCGGCCGGGCCGCAGACCGGCGGGGCGCCCGTCCGGACGCCCCGGATCGTTTCCCATAGTTTCTTCATGGGCGAGGCGTCGGGATTCCCGTAATTGCGGGCCGTTCCGTCCGTGAAAGCCGCTTTTAGCCCCGCGCCTCGGCCGTCGGCCGTGACCGTCCCCTTCTCAAATTCATAGCGCAGGACGGGGCCGCGGTCCCGGTACGAGGCGTGGGACACGAGGAAAAGGATTTCCGCCCCGGACGGGACGCGGAAGCGGGCCGCCGCGGTGTCGTAATTTTCGATAAGGTTGGCTCGGTACAGCTCGCCCTGCGCTTCAATCGGCCAGGCGCAGGATCGGACCTCGGGCCCGAGAATATAGAACATATTGTGCAGATCGTGGGCGAAGGCGTTGTTGGCCGGCCCGTCCAGGATCCAGGCGCCGTCGGCGGCCCGCAGCCGTCCGGCCCAGGCGTTGCGGCCGTAATAAGCGCGGTCGCGCGGCCACGTGTAGAGGCAGGTCAGGCGGCGGGGGCGCCCGAAACGGCCGGCGAGGATATCGGATTTGAGGGCCTGCACGGCTTCCGAAAAGGACCATTGATAGGCGATGGCCGCCCAACGGCCCGTGCGGATCTCGGCGTCGGCCATCGACCGCGCATCCTGGATCGTGCCGGCCGCCGGTTTTTCGCAGAGGACGAGGCTTCCCCCGTCCAGCGCGGCGAGCGTCTGGGAGGCGTGAAAATGGTGTGGCGAGGAGATCACCGCCAGATCGGCGGTCCGGTCCTTGTAAAATTCCCCAAGATCGGCCAGGACCGGAACGCCGGCCGCCCGCAGGGCGTCGAGACGGGGACATCGCTCGGGAGCGGGATCAACGGCGCCGGCGATGGTGAATTCTTCCCCAGGCGCGTTCTTGAGGAGTTCGTCGACGTAGAAGGCGCCCATTCCGCCGATGCCGACCAGGACGAGGGAAACGGACCGGACGGCCATGGCTTCAATTCTTTCCGAGCGGACGCTCGAGGAGATCGGTTTCGACGAAGGTTCCGGTCCGGGGGCTGAAAACGAGGGTCTTGATCTCGAAGGGGGCGAGAGCGACCTTGGTTCCGGCCCCGGCGAAGGGAAGGGATAAAGTCGTCGTCCGCTTCCGCCCCGTCGGCTCGAACAGGCGGATGACCAGGCCTGCGGAATCCTCGGCTTTCTTGAGGACCGTGACTTGGACGACGCGGTCGCTGAGCTCGGCCAGCGGACGGGCGCGGCGGCCCGTTCCGGGCGGAAAATAGGTGAGGACGTAGGGCGTCTCGTTATGGATCAAGGACTCGCGATCGACCGCATCCAGGCGCTCGTCCGCGGGGCCGGCGTTCAGCCAAAACCGGAAGAGGTGTTCGCCCTGGTCGATGCGGGGGATGAAGCGGTCCTGATAGCGCATCGGACGTCCGTCCGAGACGTCGGCGGCATGGGCCGGGGAGCGCAGCAGCGACAGCCGCATTTCCCCGTCCCGGCAATCCGATCCATACGTTCCGTCGTTGATGCAGGTCAAAGCCAGCCCGGCCGAGGGGGAGACGAGGGCCGTCCATTTCTGGGCCACGGCCTCGTCGCCGTTCGCCGGAAGCGGCTCGCGCCCATAGGCCGTCTGCCCGATGTAATCGGCGTCTCGAAAGGGCGTCGGGACGGCCAGCTTCAGCATGCGGTCTTTTTCATTCCACAGGACGCGGGCCTCGACTTCGATCTCCGCGCCTTCCTTGGGGAGTTTATAGCGGAGGAGAACGGTCGAGGCGGCAAATACGAGACACGTTTCGATGACCGTCCGGACCTCTCCGTCCTCGATCACCCGCACCGACGGGAGGGTTGGGGCCGCGACGCCGGCCAAGCGGGCGCTTTCCGCGGGCCGGGCCAGGCGGAATCGCCCCGCCTCCCGGCCAAACCGGATGACGCTCTGGCCCCACGGGTCGGCGTTGTCGGCCATGACCAAAGGCCGAAAAGCTCCCGGCGCCAAGACATCCCGCCCTTTCATCCGGCATCGCTCGATGAGCCCGGACCGGGCGCCCACGCTCACTTCGAGATCGGCCGTGCGGACGGTGAAGACTCCGTCCGCCTCGGCCAAGGCGGGAAGGGAGCGCTCCCCGGCGTCCTCCGTCCGGACGAGGAAGCCGTTCAGCCGTCCCGGTTGGAGCACGGCCCGGAAAACGACTTTCTTGCGCCATTCCAGGCCGAGATTGCTGAGCTCTTTTTCGGCCTGCGAGGGGAGCGGCCTGCCCCTGGTGAAAACACGGGGGCGGAGAAACCCGCCTCCGTATTTGGGCTCAGGCCCCTGGAATTCGCCTTCGATGATCATTCGTACGCGGAAGGGATGGGGATTGTGGACGAAAATGGGGATTCCCCCGTTGGACGGCCCGGGTTCTCCCGCGGCCAAGGCGAAGAAGGCCCGGGCCTTGACCCGCGAACAGATCTCCAGGCCGTGATCGAGAAGGCGCAGAGCGCCGTCCTCGCCGGGGGCGATGGAGGATCCGGGCAGAAGATCATGGAATTCGGCAAAGGCCAGATCGCGTCCGGCTTCGGCCAGTTCTTTCCGGGGATAGGGCATCAAGCCCTGGAATGCGGCGCCCGAAGCCATTTTTTCCGCCGCATAGAAATCGTTCTCCAGGCGCCGATGGCGCTGCTTGACCCGGGCCATGGTCGTGTAGCAACCGACCGCCCAGGGATTGATGCCTCGGGCGTGCCGGGGAAGACGGGCGCGGTCCCGGGACAGTTCCTCGAAGTAGGCCTCGGCCGTGGAATGGACGATGTCCGCATCCGTGGCTTCAGCCCGCAGCGTGTCGATCGCGTCGAGATCGCGCTTGGAAGCGCCGCCGCCGTGATCGCCGATGCCCCAGAGGAGAAGCGACGGCGTCCGTTCCGGATGGGCGCGCAGCCAGTCTTCGATCTTGGCCCGCGCCCCGCCTCCCTTGGAATTGTAATGGGCTTCGGCCCGGGCGGCCAAAATCTCGGAACCGTCATATCCCGCCCAGATGAAATCGTCGGCCGGCAAGGAGGCATGGTTTTTGTCCGGCCGGCAGAAGAGATAGGAATGATAACCGGATTTGGCCAGGATCTGGACCAACCCGCGGGTATGCCCGAAAGGATCGAGATTGGCGGCCGTTTTGACCTCCACCCCGAATTTCGTTCTAAAGAACCGCTTCCCCTCCAGGATCTGGCGGACGAGCGATTCGCCGCTGGGCATATTGCAGTCGGGCTGGACGAACCAGCCGCCCAGGACGGCCCAGCGTTTTTTCCGGATGAGCCTCCGGATGCGACGGAACAAGGCCGGTTCGTACTCCTCGATCCAGCGGTAAAGGAGCGACTCGTTATGGGAGAACACGAAATCCCGCCTGGACTCGCAGAATCCGGCGGCCGTGCGGAAGGTGGACAGGGCTTCGCCCGCCCCTTCCGGCCATTCCCAGAGCCAGACCGGATCGATATGGGCGTTGCAAACGAGATGGACTTTCCGGCGGGGAGACGTCGACCGCTTCACCGGCCTCATAGGCGGACTTAAAAATGGATGAAGATCGATAGGAATGTATAGACCCCGGAAAGGGACAGAAGGATGGCCAGGATGAGGAAAATCGTCCGGAAGGTCTTGGCCGAGAATTGCTTGTGGTATTTGGAAACATAGAAGGTCAGGATGAGGTTCCACAGGGCCCCACCGGTCCCGCAGGCCAGAGCGAAGACGACGTCGTTCAGTGTGGAGTTCCCGACCCAGCCATGGCTCGTGACCCAGGCGGCCTGTCCGATCCAGAAGAAATAGAGCGACGGATTGGAAATGTACAGGGCCAACACGGCCAGCATCGGCCGGGCCGAGAAGCTCGTCGCGTGTTTGGACCGGAAGGCTTCCTTTTTTTCCTTGGATTGCAGGAAAAGGCGGACGGCGATCAAGATAAGGAAGGCCGCGGCCACTACCTTAAGGACCACCAGCCAGCGATTCATGAGGGCCGTGACCTGGGTCAGGCCGAGAACGGCCACCAGGCAATAGATGAAATCGAGCACGGCGGAGGTCAGCCCGGCCATGAGGCCGTGAACGAAATCGCGCTTCATGGCCTGGGAGATGACGTACACGTTGACCGGACCCAGGGGAATGGCGGCGACGAATCCGATCATGATGCCGACTAAAATGTACATGTTACATCCCCTCGTTTGGGAATTGGGCTTGACACTTCATCGGTCAGGTCAGAAACAATATCAGAATCCTCTTGCGAGTGTCAACGGTCCGGCGCGGGATCAAAAGGCCTCCCCGGCCGTGAAATAAACGCCCGGGGCGCCCCGTCCCCAGCCGACATCGAGACGGAGGTTTGTACCTTCGTTCGAGATCCGGACGCGCAGTCCGGCCCCGACGGAAGTCCGCAAGGCGCCCAGCCGGAGGCCGCCCAGGCTTGTGGCGACCTCTCCGAGCCCGCCGATAACAACGGCGTCGAAACGCCACCAGACGGGCAGACGGTACTCGGTTTGAAAGCGGACAGCAAGCTCATGGGAGGATTGGATAGGATACGCGAAACGCGAATCCGATAAAGCTCACATGCTGATCCCCCCCGGGTTTTTTGACACGGTTTCCGGCGATTCCGTTGACGGGGGGGGTCGGGAAAGGCACAATACGGACCATGACGCCGAAAGAGAGAATGCGCGCGGCCATGCGGCGGGATCGGCCCGACCGCATACCCGTCATGTGCCAGATGAGCATCGGACACATGCTGCTCCAGACGAAAACTCCGCCGCCCGA
>Ga0315279_10002045_pt1 | contig 31467 bp, 28 predicted proteins | sample YL17G06_20_MG_FD_203694 | JGI IMG/M metagenome (GOLD analysis project Ga0315279, IMG submission 203694) | Sediment microbial communities from Yellowstone Lake, YNP, Wyoming, USA - YL17G06_20 | ecosystem: Environmental > Aquatic > Freshwater > Lake > Sediment | place: USA: Wyoming | collected...
CATAATGAGTATTAAATAATTAATGGGGTAATAGATTAAGATGGATTCCCGTTCCCCACTTTCGTGAGGACAAGCTTCACGGGAATGACAAACCCCGTAGAATGTCATTCCCGTCCCCATGAAAATGAGGAAAGTGGGAATCCAGAGAAGGCTATCTAGCTTATTACCCGATTATTTATTTAACCTTCATAATGCGGAGGCTTCTTGCTTCAACGAGGGGCTAATCTCAGACGAAATCTGAAATGAACTCCCCTCTCCACAAGCGTCAATTCGGGCTATTCCAGCCCTACTACGCAACGTTTTAGTTTCTTTAGGTCAATGTCGAAACGTTAGCTAAATACACCGACTATTTTAGGAACTGGTTTTTCATGTTACCTGTCAAAACCGTCAACCAATTGTCAAAGAACGAATGTAAACTTGGTTATCGTTTACAGTAAATAATTGTAGACGAAATATTATAAGTTGTCAATAGTAAATAAGAGAAGGCAATTCACCACCCGCATAAATGCAGGTGTCCTCTTGCCGAAAGTTTATAGAAGAAGGAAATGATGAGTAAAAAATTACTTAACATTAATCTTCAATCTTGAATCTTTGAATCGAATCAAGTATATCGCTCCTCTGGAGCTTTGGGTTGTTTTACATGTTTTTTCTATAAACATAACACCCCTCTGGGGTTAAAACTCGTTAAGTCAGTGATATTCGGTTAAATCAATGCTATTCCACTTGTGTCCTGTTTTGAGTTTTATTTAATGGACTATTACCTATCACTCGTCACTTTTAATATATGTTAGACTTACTTCTCGTTTTACTTATAGTATGTTGTCTGGCTTTGGCGGCGTTTTTTGAGGGTTCAGAGACAGCACTCATATCTGCCAACAGAGTTCGTCTTAGAACAATGTCTGAGCAAGGAGATCGCCGTACAAGAAGGGTCGTTCAATTGCTGGAGAAGCCTAGCAGATTACTGGGTGTAACGCTTGTCGGATCGAACTTATTCGCTGTTGCCGGTACTACCCTTGCAACTGTTTTGATTGGACTTTTGTTTAGCCATTTCTCAGAAGATGAGCACTCAAATCTCAAGGATGCAGTCACTACGATTGTAATGACTCTGCTCCTGTTGATCTTCACACAGATCATTCCAAAAGCTATTGGAAGAACCCGGGCAAACTCAATTTCACGTTTCATATCTACCCCGATGAGTTTGGTTTCGATTTTGTTTTATCCGTTGGCGTATCCCATCAGTAAGGTAGGCAACTCCATAGCCTTACTGTTTGGAAGACACGGCGGTCAGGATGATTCAACAGCTATGGAAGAACTCAGAATCCTTGCTAAACTAGGAGAAAGACATGGAGCTATCAGACCACAACAAAGTAAAATGATAAGTAGTGTATTTGACCTTAGAGAGCAGACTGCCGGAAGGGTTATGGTTCCGCTGGTTGACATTGTCTCTGTTGATAAAAATACCAGTGTCAAAGAGTTTTATGATAAAGTATCAAAAGAAAAATTTTCACGGTTTCCAGTATATTCAGATAAAACGGATAATATAATTGGAATCGTAAACGTTCTGGAAGTTCTTTATTCCAGTGAACATCCAGTAACTATAAAGCAGTTTATACACGAGGATGTAGTATATCTTCCTGAATCAAAACGAATCACCTCTTCTTTGCAGGAAATCCAAAAAAGTAATCATCCAATGGGCGTTATCGTTGATGAATACGGAGGCGTTGTTGGGATAGTCACACTTGAAGACATTGTTGCAGAGATAGTCGGTGAGATGAAAGACGATTGGGAAGATAAAAAAACCAGTTTCGACGGCACGACACTTGATTGTGATGGCAGGACAGAGATTGACGAAATTAACGATATACTTGGAACAGACATTCCGAACGAAGGTTACGAGACGATAGCTGGTTTTGTTATAAGTCAAATGGACAAAATACCAAGACCATCTGAGGAAACCAGATGGAAAAATATCAGGATCGTAGTCCTCCGATCTAATAAACGGAGCGTTATAAGAGTAAGACTTTTTATAGAAAAGGATGAGATTGATGAGCAATTTGAAGTTGGGGATACCGAAGGGTAGTATGGAAGAATCCACGATAAAGTGGTTTGGCAAGGCTGGATATAATATCACAAAAAGCGAAAGATCATACTATCCTAGAATAGATGATGAAGATATAGAAATAATGCTCGTGAGAGCTCAGGAGATGGCATATCCTTACGTGCAAAAGGGTGTTCTAGATGCTGGGATAACGGGGGAAGATTGGATCAAAGAAAGAAATGCGGATGTTATCGAAGTCGCAGAAATGGTTTACTCAAAGCAACTATCTAAACCTGCAAGATGGGTACTCGCTGTAAAAAATGATGCAGATATTAAATCAGTCAAAGACCTTGAAGGTAAGATCATTGCGACTGAGTTAGTCGAGGTTACGAAATCATATCTAGCAAAAAACGGCGTTAATGCCAGAGTCGAATTCTCTTATGGTGCGACAGAAGTGAAAGTTCCCTATCTGGCTGATGCAATAGTCGAGATAACGGAAACTGGAAGTTCACTTCGTGCAAACAATTTAAGGATCGTTGATGTTGTGATGACTACAACAGCGAAATTGATCGCAAATAAGGAAGCATGGCAAGATAATTGGAAGCATGAAAAGCTACAAAATATAGCCATGTTGTTGCAGGGAGCGATAGTAGCCGAATCTAAAGTCGGCCTGAAGATGAATGTATCAATGGGTGATCTCAATGGTCTTCTCAAAATACTGCCGTCCATGCGTAATCCTACTATCTCATCACTCAGCGATGATGGTTGGTACGCTGTAGATACGGTTATTGACGAAGCTGTAGTAAGGGATTTAATACCTGAATTAAAGCATATCGGAGCGCAGGATATAATCGAATACCCATTGAATAAAGTAATTCCGTAATAACAATTGAAGATTGAAGATTATGAAGTTTGAAAGATTTGAAGACTTAGATGTTTGGAAATTATCGAGAGAATTGGTGAAGTATATTTATAAAATAACTGCTCAAGAAAAGTTTCAGAGGGATTTTAGTTTTATCAGTCAAATCCAGAGAAGTGCTGTATCTATAATGTCAAATATCGCTGAAGGATTTGAAAGAAAGGCAATAAAGAATTTATACACTTTCTTTATATTGCCAAAGGATCATGTGGCGAATTGAGAAGTCAGCTTTATATTGCATTGGATTTAGGCTATATAACTAATGATGAATTTCAGCAGAATATACAATTATCTGAAAAGATTTCAAAATCAATATCAGGATTCATAAAATACTTAGAATCTTACAAATTCAATAGCAAACCATGATTTCAAAACTAATCTTCAATCTTTAATCTTTAATCAAGAATGGAGGATTTCTATGACTCAAGAGAATGAAAAAGAAACAAAAGATCAAGAAACTATGGATGAAACCATGTCTGAACTGCCACCAGTGACTTTTGAGAGCTTCATTTTCAACCTGTATAATATAGCTCTACTAAACTTAGGATACCGTGACCCCGAAAGTGGAAAAATCATCAGAGATTTACTGATGGCAAAACATACGATAGATACTCTGGGCATGTTGGAGGAAAAAACCAAAGGCAATCTCACATTGCCGGAGAGTAACCTTATGGAGAATCTACTTTATGAGTTGCGGATGAATTACTTACGAGCCCTTAGTCTGGCTCAAAATGAGATCAAAGAACAGCCAAAGGTTGATGATGAAAAGGAAAACCCTCAATAAATAGAATCCTTAAAACACAACGACTTATCATCTGATAATTTTTGTGGAAACAAATTAGCCAAAGTCAACCTATATCAAATTTAGTTTTTACTGAAAGATTATCTGCTGAAAATCTGATTTCCAAGTCCTAATAGTTAATAACCCCCGCATAAATGCGGAGGCTTATGGTGAAATTTAGACATAAGCCTTTAAACGACTGCGTTATGGGTGAATATATAGGCACTTCGGGATATTCAGTCTAGTTCCGAATCCTGCTAGATTAAAAGTCCTGAGAGGTAGGGACGGTGTTGCTCATACATAAACCACCCGATAACATTGGCGAAGACTGCTAACCTGTTTGGTAGTCCAGGGCAAGTTTTATTTTAACTTGTGTAAAAACTACCACCTTACGCTTATATAATACCAATTTCCATTTATTATAGTGCATTATGTGCTATACTTATGCACTATGAATAAAATAATACCTGACATTAAAGAAAACATAGACGAACTTGAGAATATGCTGCACAAAACTAAAAATGCAGAAATGAAAACTCGAATAAATATGCTGGTCCTTCTGAAAAAACAGCTACTCAAAACACGAATCGCTGTTGCTAAACACTTCGGTTTTCATAGAAACGCTATAGGACGTTGGCTATCTTTAAATCTCTGGATTCCAGCCTACGCTGGAATGACAAACATATAAAAGATGTACCAAATGCTGTCATTCCTGCTTGCGCAGGAATCCATTTTATGTAAGATTCATTTCCCAATTAGAGACCAAAAAGTAGAGGTGCAATACGCAGATATTGAGATTGATAATCTTAAACAAAATGAGAGAGAAGTAAAGATCAATGGTGTTAATCATATTATTGTTTATTAATCTAACTGATTACTATTATGATTGTGTTGTATCACTTTCAATCTGAATTATAAAGGTAATAAAATGGACAAATACACAAAGGTTAATCAGCTTAGTTGGGATGAGAGAGTTCCCATTCACGTTGCATCCAAATGCTATGACCTTAATTCTTTCAAGGCAGGACGTTGCTCTCTCAAATCAATCGAACTTGAAGATTTAGGCGATGTCTCAGGAAAATCTCTGCTTCATTTGCAGTGCCATTTCGGAATGGATACGCTATCATGGGCAAAACGGGGCGCAATCGTTACAGGCGTTGACTTTTCTGCTCAAGCTATTGAACAAGCCAAAGCATTATCGAAGGAACTCGGTATCGAAGCGCAATTCGTCCTCAGTAGTGTCTATGATCTGCCTCAAAATCTTATAGGTGAGTTTGATATTGTTTATGCTTCTTATGGAGTGTTATGTTGGCTCAATGATCTTGCTACATGGGCAAATAATATTTCACATTTCTTAAAGCCCGGCGGAATTTTTTACATAATTGATGGACATCCCACAGGGATTATGTTTGACGAAGATTCAAAAGATCAATTACTCATTCGGCATAGCTATTTCAATACAGGACCAGAAAAATTTGATTCCCCATATACTTACACTGACGGGGATGCTCTCGTAAATAATACTATAACCTACGAATGGTCGCACAGCATGGGCGAGATAGCAAATTCTCTGATTAACGCAGGGCTTGAGATTCAGTTTATCCATGAGTTCCCTTTCTGTTTCCATAGATACATGCCTTTGATGATTGAGGATGCAGATGGCTGGTGGAGATTGCCGAATGGAGATGAGCGTATTCCGTTTATGTTTTCCTTGATGGCAAAGAAGAAAACGTAATCTGGATTCTGAATAATAGCTTTCCGATGTAAACATCATTATCAAGTTGAATAATCTTTTGATATTTTCTCCTTCAGTTGGCACTAAGATAATGACAACTCAACAGTAACAAAATCAGTATATGAAGGAGAAATCTATGCAACAAGGTAATGATGCCGAACTAATCCAACAAACATTGAAAGATGATATTAACTCTTTTGGTCAAGAAAATCAATGTTTATAAGGATGAAATCAAAGGATCATTGTTTTTTCTCCATTACTCCCTATATACCTTAACGCATTTGCATAAGGGAATAAAGTGCATCCAGATCCGCTATATTATGATAGAGATTGGCTATAGAACACTATCCACCCTTTAAGCTTCTAATAAGAAAGGAAAATTGAAATCGAATAACATTATTACTATCTTTGCAAATACCCCAAAGCTATTCAGACTTGTCTGGCAGGCACGCAGTGTATATATAATACTTTTAAGCATTATCACTATTATAGAAGGTATACTTCCTGTTTGCCAACTCTGGGTAGGGAAACTGATTGTAGATGACGTAGTTCATGCAGTGGGTTCTCAGACTCCAAAAGACGAATTGAAGCATTTATTTCTATTAGCGATATTAGCATTGATTCTTACATTGGCTGTCACTCTTATGCAAAAACTCCGTAATTATATAAACGTAATGCTGAATAGTAAAATTTCTGTTCGTGTCAATATTCTGCTGTTGAGGAAGTCAGTAGAACTGGACATGACTTACTACGAAACCTCCACCTTCCATGATGAGCTAGAAATGGCTAAACGAAGTATAGACGGGGATCTCGTTGGTGTTGTTGAATTAACCTTCGGGTTGATCAGAGATATAATCAGTGCTATCAGCATTCTGGCATTGTTCACCAAATTAGGATGGGTTATCATGCTGATCGCCATCTTAACAACGTTGCCGGGACTATTTAATAGAATGAAGTATTCCCGAAGAAGCTATTACTTACGAGCGTGGCAAATGCCAAATTACAGAAAAGCGTCATACTATAGCGCTATCCTGATTTATAATGAACACGCCAAAGAGGTGCGGTTGTTTAATCTCGGTCAATATTTTATAAAAGAATGGAATCGGCTTCATAAACAATTTCGTCGTGAGAAGATGTCCCTGGCACTGAGGAAAAGCATTACGGATTTTCTTGCTGGTTTATCCATCAATATTGGCTATTATGCTTGCTATGCTTATGCAGTATACAAGGCTGTGATTCAGGTTATCACAATCGGGGATATGACCATGTATGCTCAAGCAATATCCCGGATCCAGAGAAATATGGGTAGTATGTTTTTTGCCATAGCACGTATTTATGATACAGCCCTTGCCATAAATAGCTTCTTTACACTTTTGCAGAGGGAACCGAAAGTAGCTAACACCGAGAATCCCAAGCCATTCCCTGTTTCTATCAAAGAAGGTATCGAATTCAGGGATGTCTCTTTCGGATACCCGGGAGGCAATAAAATAATTTTGCAAAATCTCAGCTTCAAGGTAAGCCCTGGTGAAAGTATTGCACTCGTTGGAGAAAACGGGGCAGGGAAAACAACGCTAATAAAACTCCTTACCAGATTATACGATCCCATAGAAGGAGACATATTGATTGATGGTATAGATTTGAGCGATTTTGACTTGTCAGAATTGAGACACAACATAGGGGCGATCTTTCAGGACTACGTTCAGTATTACCTTTCAGCTAAAGAAAATATAGGTTTTGGAAACGTGGATAAAATTGAAGATTTGACGGAAATAATGAGATCGGCAGAAAAAAGCGGCGCAGATGAGTTTATAGAGCAGTTTCCTAATAAATATGAAACACAATTAGGAAAGATTTTCTTCAGCGATGGTATCGAACTCTCCGGCGGACAATGGCAAAAGATAGCTCTGGCAAGGGCATTCATTCGTGATGCTCAGATACTGATCCTTGATGAGCCTACTGCATCGCTGGATGCCAAAACTGAATACGAAGTGTTCCAGCGGTTTCGTGAACTAACCCAGGGAAAAACAACTTTCCTCATCTCCCATCGCTTTTCTAACGTACGTATAGCTGACAGGATACTTGTCATTGAAAATGGACAGATTGTTGAAAATGGTAATCACGATGAACTTATGAAGTTGAACGGTAGATATGCCACTATGTTCAACATGCAGGCAGAGGGCTATAGAGATTGATAATCAAAGATACAATCACCGTTCTTTCAAATACTCCCAAGCTTCTCAGGCTTGTCTGGCAGGCAAGCCACGCATATACAATACTAATGGGCTTCATTACCATCATTGACGGGATAATGCCTGTCTGCCAGATGTGGATAGGAAAGCTGATCGTGGATAATGTAGTCTATGCAGTAAAGTCACAAGTTCCAACAGACGAACTTAGAAAGTTATTCGTGCTGGTAGCATTGGGACTAACCCTTGTGTTAGCGGAAAACCTACTGCAAAGGCTCAGAGGATTTATGGAAGAGACCATGAATGAAATTCTCTCGGATCACTCTAATAACCTGTTGATGAGCAAGTCCATAGAGTTAGATTTAGCATACTACGAAACACCCTCATTCTATGATAAGTTGCGTATAGCTCAAGCGCATGGTGGAGATCAGTCTATTTGGACACTTCAATCAATGTTCGACCTGATTACATACTTAATCAATATTAGCAGTATGTTGGTTCTGTTTGCTAAACTGAATTGGTTTATCATGCTGGCTGTTGTATTTACATCACTCCCGAATTTTATCGTTAGATTAAGAGCTTCCAGAGAAAAATACGTTCTACATACATACCAGACGCCAGAAGGCCGAAAATCAGGATATTTCACTGATCTACTTACCGGAAATGATTATGCTAAAGAGGTGAAACTGTTTGAACTAGGCAATTATCTGATAGAAAAATGGAAAAACATCTACGAACGATTCTGTCGAGAAAATAAGTCTCTGGCATTAAAAGAAGGTGTTGATACTTTTCTAGCGGATTTATCCTCGAAAGCCTGCTATTATGCTTGTTATGCTTATGTTCTATACAAAGCCGTGTTACAGGATATTACTATTGGTGACATGACCATGTACGCACAGGCTATCTCTCAAAGTCAGAGTTTTATGGATGGTATATTCTTTCGTATCTCTGAAATCTATAAAGTTGCCCTTAATGTAAGTACCTTTTTTGACTTTTTGAAACTTAAATCTAAGGTTGTCAACATAGCAGACCCGAAACCTTTTCCTGATTCTATTAGAAAAGGTATTGATTTCTGTAACGTATCTTTCAAGTATCCTGAAACAAGCAACGATGTTTTGCAGAACCTTGATTTTACAGTCAAACCCGGGGAAAGTATCGCACTTGTCGGAGAAAACGGCGCAGGAAAGACAACATTGATAAAGCTTCTTGCCAGATTGTATGACCCTACAGAAGGGAATATATCCATTGACGGCATAAATCTGAAAGATTTCGGCTTATCAGGGCTGAGATCAAATATTGGCGTAATCTTTCAGGACTATGCCCAGTACCTTGTATCTGTCCGTCAGAACATAGGCTTTGGGAACGTTGATAAAATAGATGATTTAACTAAGATCATAGAATCAGCAAAGAAAAGCGGCGCAGATGAATTTATAGATCAATTACCTCAAAAATACGAAACGACTCTAGGAAAACTATTCGATGATGGTGTTGAATTATCAGGGGGACAATGGCAAAAAATAGCATTGGCAAGAGCGTTCCTTCGTGATTCGCAGATACTTATTTTAGATGAGCCTACTGCATCACTGGATGCTAAGACTGAATATGAAGTGTTTAAGCGTTTTCGTGAACTAACCAAGGGGAGGATCACCTTTTTAATCTCTCATCGTTTTTCTACCGTCAGGATGGCTGATAGGATCATTGTCATTGAAAACGGGAGAATTATAGAAAATGGAAGTCACGTTGAACTTATGCGATTAAACGGTATTTATGCCCGTATGTTCAATATGCAAGCAGAAGGCTATCGAGAAAAAGCGCATCTAACTAGGTACTCCTATAGAAAAGAAACCATTATAAACCAGGGGGTGCGCCACGAAGCGCGAGTCTATAATGCTGTGAATAGGATTGATTAGGGCTGAACATCAGCACGCCAACGATAAAAAGACGACAATCGAACTTACAAACTACCATATCGTTGAGCCAAGCGATTCCTATTTCCCACATAGTATCGGTAATCGCTGGAATTATGATTGGCAAAATGAAAAAGGTGAATTGACATACAAAGAGCAAGAGCGTGTTGTCATTGAAAAAGATAGCAAGTTTTACCTTGCTTGTTCAGGATACACAACAAATGTTGAAGAATATGGAGATTCCAAGTAAGTATAAATAATTATATTGCACTTTCAAATCCCCTCTAACTCCCCTTTAGCTAAAGGGGAGAACCAATTCCCTCTTTTCGTAGGGGCATATTGAATATGCCCTTCGGGGATAGATGTAGCGAAAGTATATTAATAGGAAAGGTGTAATGGGTTTCTTGATCTACCTTGATAACGCCGCTACCTCACGTCCAAAGCCTCCAGAAGTACTGCAGGCGATGAATGACTATATGACCAATGTCTGCGCTAACTCTGGACGCTCAGGACACCAACTGTCCATAGAAGCTAGTCGCATAGTATATAGAACTCGTGAGGCACTTGCTAAGTTATTCAATGCTGATGACCCTTTGCAGATTGTGTTCACGCTGAACGCTACGGAAAGCATAAACCTTGCGTTACAGGGAATACTTCAACACGGCGATCACGTTATTACAAGCAGTATGGAACACAACTCCGTCATGCGCCCATTAAGGGTATTGGAGAGTCAGGGAGTTGAGATTACAGTCGTTAAATGCTCTCAGCAGGGGTTTCTTGATCCATCAGACGTTAGAGATGCAGTGAAGAAAAATACGAAAATGATCGTCCTTAATCACGCATCCAACGTTATTGGAAGTATTCAGCCTGTCAAGGAAATCGGACTTATCGCAAGAGATCACGGACTGATATTCCTTCTCGATTCTGCTCAGACAGCCGGCGCCTGTGAGATTGACGTTCAGAAGATGAACGTTGATTTATTGGCTTTCTCAGGACATAAATCGCTTTATGGTCCAGTCGGCACAGGTGGGTTATACATTCGTAATGGTATCAACCTGAAACCTCTGAAATATGGCGGAACTGGAAGCCGTTCTGACGAGGAGTATCAACCAGATTTTTTACCTGATAGATACGAAAGTGGAACGCTGAATATTGTCGGGATAGCCGGACTTGGTGCGGGTGTGGAATTTGTGATGCGTGATGGTGTCGAGAATATTCGCAAAAAAGAATGTGAACTAACGCAAAAACTCATCAATGGTTTGCTGTCAATTCCGAAAGTGTCGGTATATGGGGGTCTTAATGTACAGAAGCAGATCGGGGTCGTGTCATTCAATATTCAAGGTTTTTCTCCGTCTGAAGTTGCTATGTATCTGGAGGAAAGTTTTGATATTCTCTGCCGTGCAAGCCTGCACTGTTCGCCATCAGCACATAAGACCATCGGAACGTTCCCTGATGGTGCTGTTCGATTTAGCTTAGGAATATTTACCACTGATAATGATGTTGATATTGCTGTAAATGCTGTGAGGAAATTAAGTTATGAATAAGATATTAGATGCCAGAGGTTGGGCGTGTCCAAAGCCCGTTATAGAGACAAGAAAAGCACTTCAATCGGATAAGTCTCTCACTGTAATAGTTGATAATAAAGCGGCAAGGGAGAACGTCTCAAGGCTTGCTTTTAAACTCGGACTTCAAGCTCAGATCGAAGAAAAAAACGATGGAACTTATGTCCACATAGAACAAGGGACAGCGCAAGCTATACATGAAACAATCAAAGAAGATGAGTTTGAATCCTGTGAACTTGTTAAGGGTAATATTGTTCTAGTAATTACTTCGGATACTGTCGGCAGGGGAAGTGATGAACTCGGTGGAATCCTGATGCGTGCCATCATGCACACACTCCTTGAAGTAAAACCTCAACCCAATACTATTATCTTCATGAATAACGGCGTAAAGCTGGCTGTTACGGGTTCGCCTGTTGTTGAAGACCTTCAGGAATTGGCTGACAGTGGTATAGAAATTCTAGTCTGTGGGACGTGCTTGAATTACTTTGGATTGACGGACAGTGTAGCAGTCGGTGAAATATCCAACGCCTACACTATCGCAGAGACAATGCTTCGGGCTGGCAAAGTCGTTAATTTATAATAGGTCTATGGGTCAATAAGTCCATGAGTCTATAGGTATGCTATTTCTATGTCTAATGAACATTAACTAATTAATCGGGGAATAAAATTATCGGAGTTTTCTGGATTCCCGCTAATATGTTAAACTATTAACATAAACATGATATAATATCATAACAGACAGGTCAAGCAATATAGAGGACCTGATTCCCGTAGTGTTACGAATACCGTCGAAAGACTGTCCCTATGTTGCTCTAAAGACAGTGAAAGTTTTATTGTAAGTTGTCTTTCACGGGAATGACATTTTGCGTATGTCTGTCATTCCCGTGAAAACGGGAATCCATTCCTAGATATTACCCTATTAATTTATCAATGTTCATTAGACTTATGGACTTCCAATATTGTGAGTAACATGGAATCTAAGTCAAATTACGGAGTAGTCCTTTTCGACACCACGCAAGCGGCTATCAAGGCAGAGAAAGTATTAGTTCAGGCGGGGATCAAAATAAAGCTGATCCCTGTTCCCCGTCACATCAGTACCAACTGCGGAATATCCATCCGATTCGATCTGCCAATGGCTGACGAGATAAAATCCATTCTTGCTGAAAACAATGTACCTGTTGCGAATGTACGATCTTTGGAATGATGAAGCGATAGCTTCAAAGGAGTTAGCAATGAAAAAATTAAATAAGAAAAAAACCTTAACACGCAGAGAGTTCATTCGCAATGTTACAGGTCTTGCGCTTACTCCGACCTTGTTGAATTTCAATATTGAAAACGCCTTAGCATTAGAAAATGTCGGTAAAGTTGTAATCGCTACAAGTGAAAGTCTGACCAATGGCATATCCGTTGATGCAGATGTTGCCAGCCTACTATTAAATACTGCCATTAAATCGTTTACAGGTAAAGACACCGAAGTAGAGGCATGGAAGAGCATATTCCCATCACTAGCAAAAGATGATATAATCGGCATTAAAATCAATACGCTTTTTCGGTTGTCAACTCATTCAGAGGTTGTTGACGCTATTGTGAAGAATCTTGTGGCTATTGGTGTTCCTGAAAACAATATCATAATCTGGGATAAATCCGATTCTGACCTGACAAAGGCTGGTTATCAAATTAACAGAAGTGGCGCTGGTGTGAGGTGCTTTGGAACAAACGCTGAATATGATGACAAAGTTTATAATATAGGTGGTCAATCCAGGCGTCTTAGCAAGATACTGACGCAAACTTGCAACCATCTGATCAACGTTCCTGTATTGAAAGACCATAGCATGTCTGGTATTACTTGCAGTATGAAGAACCATTACGGATCGGTAGATAATCCAGGCGCCTTGCATGGTAACAACTGCGACCCATATATAGCTGAACTGAATAACACAGACCCGATCAAGGAAAAGACAAGATTGATAGTGATGGACGCATCGTTTGGTATATATATCGGAGGACCTGATGGCGGACCGCAATTTCAATACAATAGTCTTATACTTGGTCAGGACCCGGTTGCTCTGGATTATCAATGTTTGCAGATCATTAATGCAGAACGTCAAAAGCATGGGGTACAGGCAGTTCCCAACGCTACGCACATAAAAACAGCAGAGAACCTTGGGTTAGGTACAATGAACCCGGATGAGATGAAAGTAATCCAATTAAATGTGCAGGATGTCGAACCCGGAGGCAAAAAACCGTCTACTTGGGGTGAAATAAAGATGAAGGCGGAAGGATGATGGATGAAAAAAAAACGAGTATTACAGTTTCATCCCTCATCCTTTCTAAGTTCTCTCCATGTCTCCGTGTTTCATTAACTGAAAAAGTCGTATAGGTGACGGATTTCTAATAACTTAGCTTTATACCGCCCCACGTATTAGAAAGCTTACCTGAAGATTCCACAGGTGCGGCGAACATTTTTGGCGTAGCTTCGTCTGATTTTTCGCAGGCACCCCAGTTATCAAAAGAAACGAGGGTTTTACCTGCACCCGTATTGGAACCACCATTCAACCCAACATTACCGCTAACTGCTCTAACAGCGCCAAAAGTAAATTTACTATCCAGCAACCATTTAGTAGGTTCTGTTTCTCCATCAGGCCAAATCTTACCTTTAAATCCAGCATCACTAATCTCTGCCTTCATCCAATACCATTTATCAACTTCGACCGCACCAAAAGGTGGTGGTGTATCATTATTTGCCCATGCTAAATGGTCATTCAGAAATTCCATATTTCTCAGTGTCTCATGGATCAAAAAGGCATATCCCGCACCATCATTTTGGTCTAAACGAACTCCTATACCGGCTCTGGAAAGATCATTATCTCCCCAATCATCAATACGGACTTTCACAATTACTGCATGTGGTTCAGCAAATCCTCCCTGATAAACAAGATAGCAGTGATCTGCAGGAGCAGGATTAGTTTGGCTTACAACTCCATCCTTCTCTATCCATTTTCCCGGATTGTTCATAAATTTATACTTAGCATCAATCTTGGCATCATCAAATGTGTCCATCCATAACACTTTCGCATAGACATTAGAGTTATCTATTAAAAATAACCCTAAAATAACACTCAAAGAAAGCATAATTAAGAAAGATTTTGTGAGTTTCATTATAGTATCTCTCCTCCCTATATTAATAACAAATAACCAGAAACTACTTTAGAAACCCTAAAATATCGGATTTTATCTCCAATGATCACCCCTTTCTATTTAATCTTGCGGTCTGCGTATTCCGTATTTAGCCATCTTTTTATAAAGATGGCTGCGCTCAAGATTCAATTGCTGTGCCGCTAGGCTTACGTTCCAGCTATTCGCTTTTAGAGTAGATATGATGAGTTCTTTTTCTGATTGGCTGACCATATCTTTCAATCCTGTATCTTGGACGATCTTTAGCTTTTCAGGTTTATTTTGCTCTAAAGCCCAGTTCACGTCAACTTCTACAACTTCATCATGATCAATCATGATTAACATTCGCTCTATCACGTTCTTCAGTTGCCTTACGTTTCCGGGCCAATTGTGTTTCATCAGTGATTCTATGGCATCGGATGAAAAGCGTTTGGGTTTTCTGCCCGATTCTTTGCAGAACTCACTTACAAAATAAGTAACAAGCTCAGGTATATCTTCCCTGTGTTTACGTAATGGTGGAACGTATATTGGGATCACGTTCAGGCGATAGTATAAGTCTTCACGGAAGTTACCTTCCTGTATTTCTTCCTGCAAATCCTTATTTGTGGCGGCAATGACTCTCACATCAACTTTGACCACTTTTTGGCTACCGACTCGTTGAATCTCTCCATCCTGAAGGACACGGAGAACCTTAGCCTGCGTTTTTTGGCTCATGTCGCCTATCTCGTCTAAAAATATTGTTCCTCCATCAGCCAACTCGAACTTTCCAATAAGCTGGTTTACTGCCCCGGTGAAAGAACCTTTTTCATGTCCGAATAACTCGCTTTCGATAAGTTCCTCTGGAATAGCGGCGCAGTTGACTTTGACGAATGACATATTCCAGCGAGGGCTATTCTGGTGTATTGCGTGTGCTACCAACTCTTTTCCGGTGCCATTCTCACCATATATAAGCGCCCTTCCATCACTGGGACCCGCTTTTTGAATCTGAGCAAGGAGTTCCTGCATTGCAAGGCTGGAACCTATGATGTTATACTTTTCTCCAAGTTGTTCACGTAGATCAGTATTTTCCACTTGAAGCTTTGAGAATGCCAATTCATTCCTTATCTTTACGAGGACTGGCTCAAGGTCAGTTCCTTCTCTGCCCTTTTCGATAAAATCATAAGCACCGAGTTTGGTAGCATTAACAGCCTTCTCAATAGTTGCCTGAGCGGACATCATAATTACTGGAAGGTCTGGTCTTAAATCCTTTATCTTCCTCAGTGTTTCTATTCCATCCATCCCCGGCATAAGCACGTCAAGCATAACAAGGTCTACGTCATTATTTGCAATAACTTGCAATCCTTCAAACCCACTATTTGCAGTTAAGACATTGTATCCTTCCATCTTTAGCTCAAGCGAGATAGATTTCAATATGTTTTTTTCATCATCAACAAGTAGAATAGTACTCATATATAATCCCAAACTTTTAACACACCCCTTAATCCCCTCTCATGAAGGTTAAATAAATAATCGGGTAATAAGCTAGATAACCTTCTTTGGATTTCCACTTTCATGGGAATGACATCCTACGGGGTTTGTCATTCCCGTGAAGCTTGTCCTCACGAAAGTGGGGAACGGGAATCCATTTTAATCTATTACCCCATTAATTATTTAACTTTCATAAGAGGGGAATTGGCTCAAACTCCAGGGGTTCGGGGATGTGTATAAATCACGCTATCGGTAGAGTGATAATAAACTTTGTTCCCACGTTCTCCTTACTTTCAACTTCAATAGTGCCGTTATGATCTGTGATCACTCTATGGACGACAGCCATTCCAAGTCCCGTTCCGCTTTCTTTTGTCGTAAAATACGGTTGAAAGATTTTTTCCTGAATTTCTGGCGGCATCCCGATACCTGTATCCGTAAAGATTGCCTTTATGAAATCCGACTGCTCGCTTAATGACGTGGAAATATTAAGTTTACCGCCATCAGGCATGGCTTGAACAGCATTAGTAATGATATTTATAAATGCCCTTGAAAGTTGCTCTTTGTCCCCTTGTATTTTTGGAATGTTTTGTGCTAACTCAGTAATTATTTCAACCTTTTCGGTATTAGCTGTATAAAGTGCTAGAGTATCTTTCATAACTTCGTTAAGGTCACATTCTTCTAGTTTGGGTTTTGGCATACGAGCGAACTGACTGAACTCGTCAACTATTCTTCTAAGGCTTTCTACTTCTTCAGCTATCGTTTCGGTACATTCATCAAATATACTTTCAAAATCTTCTCTGTTTGACTGATATGCTCTTCTAAGGCTTCTTATAGAGCTTTGTATGGGCCACAACGGATTCTTTATTTCGTGAGCCATTGTTCGTGCAACGTCTTGCCATGCGGCGATACGTTCCGCAGAGATCGCCCTTTCACGATTTTCCTTCAGAGACACTGTCATGTCGTTGACGGAATCAACCAGAAACTTAACTTCACCCTGTGCGTCCGTCTTGATCTTATGCTCCAGATTCCCGCTTGCGATAACACCAACTCCGTCAACTAAATCCTGTATGGGTCTGGTGACACTTTTAGATATGAAGTATCCAGCAACGTAAGCCGCAGATATGCCGGCAAGTGCCACGCCAAAAAGCGAACGGATAAGCGCCATCTGGATGCGCTTTGACTGAGTATCAGAAAACGTTGCTATAATCGCCCCAAGCTGTGTATTTTTATGTGACATAAGCGGTATCACGCCAGCAGTATATTTTTTGTTGCCTATCTGAATCTTCGGCAGATCGGTTTCTTGTTGATCAGATTTACTAAGCGATTTCTGTCCAGTATTCTTTTGTTGCGGTGATTTAGTACTGACCTTTGATACTGTCGAACGTTTAACTTCTTGCTTTGAAGGATTAGATTCATTGTGAATCTGTGCGATTTTTAGTAAATCATCTTTTAATCCGTCAACGGAGACACCTTTGCCATGAATAATGCTGATAACGTTATTTTGTATCAGAAATATATAATCAGCGCCGGCGCCATCAAGTTTAAGCTGATCTTTCAGGAAATATCCACCAACGACAAACGCAAGGACTTTACCTTTAGTCGGTATAGGTGATATATATTCCACAGTAAGTCTATTACCGTCACGTATACGCAGTGTTGGTTCTTTAATTCTACTTTTAGCGAGTTTTAGTGCTTCTTTGTCATTGACTCCAAAACGTGCAGGATCGTGCGCACTTGCTACTATCATTCCATCAGCATTTCCAAGCTCAAGAATATCCATGCTTGTACCGCCGCCTATTTGTCGCCATGTATCTCTAACCGTTTCAACCGCATTGAGCGCATGTACGATCTCGGCACTATATGACTTCACAGTCCTTGAGACTTCGTTATTTGCACGATCACCAAGCAATTTGTATTCGTTATCTATCACGTTTCGCAGGTTCTCGACATCTTGATAATATACTTTACTGAAGCTATTGTTGATGAGGAAACTAGCCGCAACAATGACTGACCCCATCAGAAAAAGGAAGATTGTGCCATATACAAGGACAATTCTCGTTCGTAGTTTCATAGAACATTCTCAGCTTGTTTAGATTTTTATGTCAATTCGATTTTGTCTTTAGCTACTCTCTTGTTCTAATAGGTTCTATTGATAAGCGGAATCCTAGATCATTTAACACAGCTTCAAGAGTTTTTAAGTGTGGATTGCTTTCTTCAGACAGGATTTTGCTGAGATTTTGTTGATTAGAGTTAATTTGGTTAGTAAACTCGCTTTTTGTCTCAGCAACATCTTTTAATGCCAATAAAAATGCCTCAATATCGCCGTCTTTTTCGTATTCTTCAAGAGCAACATCAAGAAAAATTTTAGCATATTCAGGATCCGCTAACCTCTCTTTAAGGCTATCCTCAAAGTTTCTAAATTGTCTTTTATTTTGGTCCATAATTATTTATTCCTTTTGTAATCTTCCCAATATTGTTGAGCTTTCTTTATATCCCTTACTTGGTTACTTTTATCACCGCCAATCAACAAAACTACTATCTCATTTCCCAATCTCCCATAGTAAATACGGTATCCAGGACCAAAGTGTAATCGTAACTCAAAAATACCACCGCTTAACGTTCTGCAATCACCAAAATTACCAACTCGCAATCGCTCTAACCTATTGTCAATTCGTGCCTGTGTTTTGATATCCTTTATAGAGTATAGCCATTCATTAAACGGTTCTTTACCATTTTCGTCTTGATAAATCTCTAGTATCATATCATTTCAACTTTTCTCAGATTGTCTATGATTAATTCTTTTATAACCTCGTCAATTGCCTCTTTTGTTATTGGTTCCCCACCTTTATATTATAATCATAATGTACATTAAATACAAACCAAATTTTTAGCGAATAATACACGATAATAATTATACAGCATTACAAAAACAATATTATTTCAAGTGAAGGAGATACATATTGTCAAATTGAAGGATCCCGTTTTGGGTTGAATTTGATAAATCTTGTAATTCTGGTTTTTGAAGCATATTCATATTCTTATAGAAAAGCGGAACGTAGGTATTGGTATCAAGTATTTCTGTATCTTTGAATGACTGTGGGATAATTTGCAATGCTAGGGAGTATAGCCTGTCATTAATCGCTTTCTGGAAATCCTGACGATTCATTGGATTAACGCTCACCCCGACTCCAATCTCCATTAGATCAAAAGCGATCCGATCTGCGATCTTTACAGCATCATAGTCTAAGTCCAAAATGTTGAGTTTTATAGGTTTACCTTGAAATTCCACAGCCAGCTTTTTTGCCTTTTCTGGTTGGTAATCACCTGTTATTGATTTTCCCTGATTGTATAGCATTTCAAGGATTGATTTAACGTCAATCCCATATTTCAATACATCAACTAGCTTTGTTTTTCCCGGAAATGCTTTTCTATTTATCTGAATACAAACAAGTTGATTATTTGCTATGCTTGATAACTGAGATGACCACTCAGGATCATTTCTGAACCTGCCGTCGAACTCTATACCGGGGACCTCCAGACAATCCAGCTCATCTGTCTCGAACTGTAAAAGGGCAGTATCAAAGTCAGGAGCGAGTATAAACGCTATGCCATCCAGGTAAGGACGACCCAATAAATATTCCTCATAAGCTTCGAGGTGAAGAATCTCACCTTCTGCGCCTGTTGAAGATGCGCATTTGAATGGTCCCGAACCTATAGGACGCTGACTAAAATCAATCTTTTGGACTGACTCTTTTGGTACTATCCACGCAGGTGGAGTGGTCAGGCCCTCCAGAAATGAGCTATTAGCTTGTTCCAGTGAGACCTGTATGCTGTTCTTGTCCAATACTTTCAACCCTAAAACGTCATTTACCTTTTCAGAACGAAAGCTATCAGCACCAGAGATAAGTTCTAGTTTAGATTGTTTCAGAATATTCCTATCTGCAAACTTAATCGAGCGCTCCAACGAAAATTTTACATCACCAGCAGTAATTATTCTGTCGTTATGAAATTTCGCTGAATCTGAGATGTGGAAAGTATAAACCTTCTGATCCTCTGATATTTCCCACGATGAAGCCAGACAGGGAGAAATAACTCCATCCTGTCCGTGCCTTACCAGTCCGTCAAATATACTGTCAGCAATGTAACGTTCGGTAAATGTGAGTATTTTGATTGGGTCTAAAGAGATAGAGTTTTGAAAAATTGCGTATCTTATAACACCGCCATATTTTGGTGGGGTGACGGCGTTAACGTTAGAAATGAACACACCTATTAGCAAGAAAACCAGTAAATTCAATCTTTTTGATTTCATTTTGATGTTCCTGAATCGTGATCATGATCATGCTCATCATGATCATGCTCATCATGTTCATGAGAATTTTCTGATACATGCCGAAAATCACATAGAAGTGAATTCATACACGCAGTCTCACCGCATTCAAGCTGGATCGTTGTGTGAGCAATTCCGAACTTTTCCTTTAGCATGTTGCTGATGGAACTAAGCGTGTTTTGCATAGCCCTGATGCTTTGAGCATCTACAAATACGTGTGCGCTCAAAGCCGCATAATCTGAACGTATGCTCCAGACGTGCAAGTCGTGAACATCTTTGACAAAGCTGAATTTTTTGATCTCATTCGATACTTCATCTATATTAACGTTTTTCGGGGTGCCTTCCAGCATTATATGAAGTGCTTCACGAGTTATTCTGATAGACCCTAAAAATATGACCAGACCGATGACAAAGCTCAGTATCGAGTCAATCAAATACCATCCTGTGAGACTCATAATCACACCGCCGATTATTACTCCAGCAGATGACAAGGCATCACCAATTACATGAAGAAATGCGCTCCTGACGTTAAGGTTATCATGGCTTTCCTTCATAAAAGTCAGCGCAACAATGATATTCACGACTAACCCTACTGCCGCTACTATGAGCATCTGAAGGCTTTTAACTGGTTCCGGGTTCATAAAACGAATTACTGCTTCGTAGAATATCCAACCAGCAATGACTATTAATGATGCCCCGTTAATAAAAGCGGCGAATACCTCAGCACGATGATAGCCATAGGTTCGCCTGTTGCTTGCAGGCAGAGTGGTCAGGTATATTGCGACCCAGCTTAAAATTAAGGCAAACACATCAGCAAATACGTGTGCCGCATCACTAAGCAATGCAAGACTGTTTGTCAATATACCGCCAATTACTTCAGCGATAAGGATCGCAAAAGTCAACCCGACAGCTATCCGAAACTTTCCCTGTAGATGACCGCGCAGATGATCATGTTCGTGCATAAATATGCCTCATGTTAGTAGGGGCGAAGCATTTGCTATTGTGAACTATTATATAATCAGCGTTTATGAGGCAAATGCTTCGCCCCTACGGAAAATTACCCTTTATATCTCAAAGAGCTTTAAAACTCAAATAAGCTTAATCTTTTTTATCTGAACTACTTGTTTTATCTGAACTGCTTGGTGGAATTTTATCTATTTCTTTATCTTTTTTTGCGTCTCTTTTGTAATTTTCACTGCGATAATCTGTGGAGTAGAAACCTGAACCTTTGAATATGACTCCGGCTCCAGCACCGATCAGTCTTTTAACGTGACCACCGCATTTGGGACATTTTTTTATAGGTTCAGCCTTAATACTCTGATATAAATCAAACGTATTACCACAGACATCGCATTTGTATTCGTATGTCGGCATAATAAGAAAAACCTCCAATTATCGAAAATAAATAGCTTTCAATATTTTTATTTTTTGGCTCTTTGGGATATAACGGGGAATTTTCCGTAGGGGCGAAGCATTTGCCTCATAAACGCTGATTATATAATAGTTCACAATAGCAAATGCTTCGCCCCTACAATATTATCCCCGTAAATTACCAAAGAACCTATTTTTTATCTTCAATTGTTAATCTAAAGAATATTACATTAGTAATTTTACTTTCTATATATATCAGTGTCAAGGATAAAGGTTTGAATAACCATGCTCCAATTTTTCATTTCCAATCTCCAGACATGAGATCATGACAAAAGGTATTGACATCAATAATTTTCAGTGTTATATATTGTGCTTATGCTTGAAAAACTCGAAAGTATACTTGTTTTTATATGCCAATTATGATAAACTAAAAGATTGTCTATTTGCAAAATATTCGTATGATAATATAACTTGTATTTGTATATTCAGGAATACTTTTTAACTGCAAACATAATTTTAGAAAGGACGATATAAAATGACAGCTATTGTAAACGTACATGCAAGAGAGATTCTCGACTCAAGAGGAAACCCTACGGTAGAAGTTGACGTAGTATTGGAGTGTGGTGTTGTTGGAAGAGCGGCAGTACCGTCAGGCGCTTCGACTGGAATTTATGAAGCTTTGGAACTAAGGGACGGAGACAAAGAACGTTATCTAGGTAAGGGCGTCCTTAAAGCGGTCGAAAACGTCAATGACATTATAATGCCGAAAATTGTCGGCATGGATGCACGCAACCAAGTTGAAATAGATTATACCATGATCGAAATGGATGGCACTCCCAACAAAGGCAATTTGGGGGCAAATGCAATACTCGGCGTATCTATGGCTGTTGCTAAAGCTTCCGCAAATGCTCTGGAACTTCCGCTTTATCGCTACATCGGTGGAGTCAATGCCAAGTTGATGCCTGTTCCAATGATGAATATTCTTAACGGTGGCGCACACGCTGATAACAACGTTGACTTGCAGGAATTCATGATAATGCCTGCCGGGGCTGATACGTTCTCTGAAGCTGTCCGAATGGGCGCAGAGGTATTCCACAGTCTCAAATCCGTTCTAAAGAGTAAAGGCTATAATACTGCTGTCGGTGATGAAGGCGGATTCGCACCAAACCTTAAATCTAATGAAGAAGCCCTTCAGCTTATCATAGAAAGTATCGAAAAGGCAAAATACGAACCCGGCAAGGATGTATTTATCGCATTGGATCCCGCCGCTAGTGAATTTTACGATGAAAAAGAGCAGATTTATCTATTATCCGCAGAGAAGAAACCAAAGAAAAGCTCTGACGAAATGGTGAAATTCTATTCCAAACTCATTGACAAATATCCTATAATATCAATCGAAGATGCTATGTCACAGACCGATTGGGATGGTTGGAAGGCTTTGACTGACGCTGTTGGTAAAAAAGTTCAGCTTGTCGGTGATGACCTTTTCGTAACTAATACCGAAAAATTACAGAAAGGCATCAAGGATGGAGTTTGCAATTCCATACTTATAAAAGTCAATCAGATCGGCACGCTCACAGAGACTCTTGACGCAATTGAAATGGCGAAGAAAGCTAAATATACTGCGGTAGTTTCTCACCGTTCTGGAGAAACCGAAGACTCAACTATTGCACACATAGTCGTCGGAACTAACGCCGGTCAGATAAAGACAGGCTCAATGTCTCGAACCGACAGAATATGCAAATATAACGAGCTTATGCGTATCGAAGAAGAACTCGACACAGTAGCTCTTTACAAAGGTCTGGAAGTTTTCTACAATATTGCGTAGACTTGGCTGATAGACCAGATTAATTACTTGTGTTTTTATATGGAGTGCGAAAGCAAGCTTTCGCACTCCATAAGCTATTTTTATAATTAAAGGTAGATTAGTTATGTTTGACAAAGATCGTAGATTGCGTAATCCTCAAAAGCAAAAGATGGGATTTTGGTACGTATTACGAACGCTGTTGATCTGCGCTGTTATAACGGTAATCATCTCCGTACAAATATATAGATTTAGAGATGCTTTTAAATACTGGTTGAGCAATAGAGAAGTAAAACAGCGTTACGTTCAGGAAGTCAATGTGTTAATGCAACAACAAGAAAGTATGAAAAATGAACTGAATAAATTGAAGTATAACAAACTAACACAGGAAAGGCTTGCACGAGAGATGGGCTACGTTAAGCCAGGAGAAGTCGTCTATAAATTTGCAGATGTGAATCAGGACAGCAATATTGAAAGATAAATTATAAGGTAGATCAACTTGATATTCTATCTACTTCTGCCACTAACCTTGCAGGAAACCGCATCTTTGAAAAGCCCACTATACTCTTGCAAAATGAACATTCTGGTAGCAATACGGGGATGTTCAGTGAAGATTATAGAAGGCTTGGGCTTGGAAAGGTAGTCGGGACACCTACTGCTGGTGCTGTGATGGACGAGTAACGTCAATCTTCTGGATGATACGTGGTTCAGGGTGCCGTTCATAAAAGTTGCCAACGTCGAGGGAGAAAATCTGGAGCTTGTATCACGGACAGTAGATGCTTACATTGAGCGTCCTCTTGGTGAAGAAGGAAAAGATAGTCAGCTTGATGTTGCTATCGAGTGTCTCTTAAACCAAATTGATGGAAAATAGGAAATTATCACGAATTACACAAACTTTTCTAGGATTCATTTCGTGTAATTTGTCCCATTCGTGATAAAATATTACTTACTATGGGATTAAATGAAATTAGTGTCAGACAGGCTACTCGAAATGATATTGATATAATTGTGCATTTCAATTCAGAGATGGCTTATGAAACAGAGAACATCATCCTTTCACAACAGAAACTGGCTAATGGCGTTACTGCTGTATTTGAAGATTCTACAAAAGGATTCTACATTGTTGCTGAGTGTGATGGAGCAGTTGTAGGTCAGGCGATGATCACTTACGAATGGAGCGATTGGCGAAATGCAATCGTGTGGTGGATTCAGAGCGTTTACATTCTGCCTGACTACCGAAAGATTGGCGTGTTTCGATCCATATTTGAGCAAATAAAATTACTGGCTAAGGAATCAAATGCCTGTGGATTAAGGTTATATGTAGATAAGGATAATATAATAGCGAAAAAAGCTTATAAGAATCTTGGTATGGAAGAATCACATTATGATCTCTATGAAATGATGTTAGAATAATTACCCATCACACAAAAAGGATGTAAAAAAATGTAATTGATTGGAGTATTGATATTGTTCATTTTACTTGGAGCGACTTTTTTCTTCGTGGGAAGAACGGCGGAACTTGAGGAAAAATTTAATAACCCGTGAGGTTAATTTTATAAAAAAATGAAAGACGTAATTCTTTTTGATCTGGGAAACACTCTGGTTCAATACTTTGAAAGAAGCGAATTTCCAGAAATACTCAGAGAATCTATAACAGATATTTACGATCATCTGAATCTAAATGGTAAGGTTGATTTTAATAATGTCTGGCAGAGGGTAAAAGACGAAGATCATGAATCTAAGGATTATCAAGTCAGACCGCTTGAAGATCGCCTTACCCGAATATTTGAACTTCATGATCCGTCAAAAGACTTTGTGATGTCTTTATGCCAATACTTCATGAAGCCAATATTCAGCAGATCGCAAATTTATGACGATACACTATCATCGCTTTCTGATCTGAAATCTATGGGGTTCAGAATGGCGATTGTATCGAATACTACGTGGGGAAGTCCTGCGGAATTATGGCGAGAGGAGATAAAACGGCTCGATATTAGTAAATATATTGAAGTTGATGTATTTTGCAGGGACGTTGGTTGGCGAAAACCGTCGGAACATATATTCAAATTTACCCTGAAAAGCTTAAATACTACTCCAGATCGCTGTATTTTCATCGGTGACGACCCAAGATGGGACATAGCGGGACCAAAGTCAGTCGGAATTAAGGCGATTCTCATCGATCGAAATGGAGTATTCCAGAACTCAGAGGAACAAAGAATCACTAAATTATCTGAATTGTGCGATATAATGAAAAATCGAATGTTGTAAACCTTACAAACATTGTTTTCGTTTTCTAGTCGCAAAGACATTTGTAGGAATAAAGTATTTATTTAATGGATTCCCGTTTTCACGGGAATGACAATCATGTTATCTGTCATTCCCACGAAAGTGGGAATCCAAAAGAATTAATTCCTTTGGATAAGCAAGCTTATGCACTCCATAAATATCATTCCTACAAGTAATGGTTACATAATTTTAGAATTTAAGTTTATATTAAGCGTAGATAGTTTTAACCTGTGTTTTCGGAGGGAGATATTTTTGATGAGACGTGCATTTATATTTGTTACTATTTTTGTATTTGTGATATGTTCAGCAAACGTATATGCTGGAACGGCACGGACTGCGGCGCCGTTTTTATCTTCAGATGGCGGAACAAGAGCCGCTGGCATGGCTGACGCTTTTTCTGCTGTTTCGGGTGACGTCATATCCGCATTCTGGAATCCCGGCGGATTGGCTCCCATATCTGAAAGACAGGCAGTCATCACATACACCAATGTGTCTGCAATGTTCCGTGAAGCCAGCGAAGGTATGTATGCTGGGGTAATAGCTTTTGCAATGCCAGTCAGTGACATCGGGGTATTCGGTACAACACTTCAGCTTTATGGACAGGGTACAACGGTCAAAACTGAGGCAGACCCACAAGGAGGTCCAAGAATCATAGGTGAGGAAAATCTTGGTACTAACGTAGCATGGGCGTTGTGCTATGCTGACGAACTCGCAGAAGGCTTGCTTGCCGGTGTTAATGCCAAACTTATACGTCAGGTGCTTCTGGATGTATCTGATATTGCTTATGCCGCAGACTTAGGATTTCAATACGCAATACCCATCAGAATGAACGTAAGCTTTATGCCTCCTACTCCTATCAATATTGGTGTTACTTTACAAAATCTAGGCACAGCGATTCAGATGAAGGACGCATACCAAAGCGAATCATTGCCTAGAAACATGAAGCTGGGATTGGCTTTAAGATTAGTGGATACACCAGATCATAGATTCCAGATAGCATTTGATTACACTTCTTTCATTGACAAATTCAGTGAGACCAAAGAAGATAAGACAAATCCGGAATTCGATCCTGTAGGGGCTGGAGTTGGGATATATGCATTCCGTCCCAAAGTAAGTGAACAAGGACTTGGTGCGGAATACTGGTACGCTAATACACTTGGATTGCGAGTTGGGTATAAATACGTGCCGGATAAAGAGGACACCAGTCGCATCACAGTGGGGTTCAGCATTAGATACGCAAATTATCAGATTGACTACGCAAGAGTTCCTGGTGTTAATTTATCCGGTAGTACGACTGAGATTGATAAGCTCTCTGTCATGTTTAGGTTTTAGATATTCAACAAAAAGGTAATTACGCATGACAGAAAAATGGGTTTTTCTTACCATATCTGCCTTTTTAATACTCTTTTCAACAACAGCATCTTTATGTTCTGCCGATCAATTTGGTTCTTCCGACTTTAGTGTGGAATATAATTTGCTTATAACGATTTTAAATCCCCCTAACCCCCTTTTTCAAAGGGGGAACAACTCTTTAATCCCCTTTAATAAGAATGGTTCTTTCTCTCCCTTTAGCAAAGGGGGTAAGGGGGATTTGAGATGCTTGCAAGATTCATCCCCGCACTTTAGTCTGAAAAATCCCCAATCTTATAAGTTATTGCTGACCAGTGATGAAAAATCTGATTCCAATCCTATTGCAAACTCATTGTCTGTGACAAATCAGAAATCTCCTGCAAAAGCTTTTCTGTTCTCTGTAGCAATACCCGGAACTGGTGAATTATACACGGGCTCCACCAAAAAAGGTGTTGCATTCATAGCGACAGAAGTTGCTTTCTGGTCTGCTTACGTTGTTTTACATGGACGCTCTAAAGACCTTAATTCTGGTTACAAAAAGTACGTTAAAGAACACATAGCCTTTGAAGAAGATTCTCCTGTAAAATCAGTTGATGGCTGGAATATGGAAGACTATGAACATGCCACTCAAACTGGAAATTGGCACTACATCTATACAGAAAAAGACATTGAACGACTAGGGAAATTCTATTGGAAAGATTTACCCGAAGATAAATTAGATGACCCCGGCGAAGATATTATGACTAAATATCGTAAAGAAGCCTACAGCAAAAGAGGTTCAGCCAATACGAAATACAAACAAGCCAAGAGATGTTTAAGCCTGATAGTTGTTAATCACATAGTCAGTGCCATTGATGCTAGAATATCCGCAGTACTTCACAACAAGCAAACTTCACAAACCAATACATCCATATCCATCTATCCATTCATTACTCCAAACAATGAATCAGGTTTATACGTCACGTTAAACAATGGTTTTTGAAATACTATCGTCCTATAAACTTCTGTCATATTCGTGAAATTCGTTTATTTGTGTAATTCGTGATGAAATTCTTTTTTACAATATTACTAGAGGAGCAAAATGATGAAAGAAAAGGTTTGCATTGGTATTTTGGGCGGTGGCGGCATACTTGGTGCACACGCACCAGCATATATGAAGTTACAGGATAAGTGTAGCGTTGTGATGGTAGCAGAACCAAATCTGACACGCCACGAATTCATCCACAAGATGCTGGGACCAGAAGTGTGCATCGTTAAAGATTATCATGAGGTACTTGATGCTGATAGCGTGGATGCAGTGGATATTATCCTACCACACAATCTCCATGCGCCAGCAACGATTGATTCTGCCAAAGCAGGCAAGCCTGTTATAGTCGAGAAAGTTATGGCAAGGAATATCTGGGAGTGCGATCAGATGATCAATGCTTGCGAAAAGGCAGGCGTCAGCCTTACTGTTTGCCATGACCGACGTTATCATGGCGAATGGATAGCTCTGAAGGAGATTATAGATTCCGCCATACTCGGTGAGATATTCTTCTGGAAGCTCGAACATAATCAGGATGTCGTCTTTCCAAAAGATTCGTGGGCAAGAACCCGTGATGGTATCGGCGGAGGAGCAATAATGAGTTGCCTTACCCATCAGATTGATGCATTACGCTGGTATGGCGGAGAGGTGGACAGCGTAACTTGCATGACTAAAGTTATACCAGAGCGTATGGAGGGAGAATTTCTTGGCGTTATTGTTGCAAAGATGGCATCTGGCGCACTTGCTGAACTCTCGATCAACTGGTGGACACGATCACATTACGGAGCGAATAGTCTTTGTTATGAGATGGTGCAGGTCTGCGGAACAAAAGGTGAAGCTTATTATATGTCAGGGCATGGAACTTTTGTTAAACTTCATGACGAATCGAATGAGTCTGCTATTAATAAGTATGGCAAAGAGGCACTCCAGAATTTCGTCAAAGTAGAATGTGGGACGTGGAACGGACATGAGAGATGTATCTCAGAATGGGTAAAAAGCCTGCGAGGTGAGAATGCTAATATAATCACCAGTGGTCATGAGTGTCGGAAAACAGTCGAAGTTGCTGAATCCGCTTACCGTTCTGCGGAAATGGGTAAGACAATTTCACTTCCTATAGAACCTGAGAAATGGATAGAAAGTAGGGGATAATATGCGCATTGGACTTGATACCTATACAATTCACTGTCTCAATCTCGATCCCTTTCAGATGCTTGATTACTTAAAAAAACACGATCTGGAAGGAGTACAATTCGGAGGGTTACGCTGGTTATCCAATACGCTTGATACTGGCAAGCTTAGAGAAATTCGGTCTCATGCTGATAATCTTGGCGTTTATAGCCATGTTTCAGTTTCTACCTGTAACCCATATTTAGTAAATGGGTCGTTGGATGATCACATAGAAAACTTAACAATGGAGATTGAGTCAGCCGCATCATGTAATTGGCATGAACTTCATAGTTCTCTAGGCGGTGGTAACGAACGCTATGAGCATCCAATCCCATGGACACAGCATCTTGCAGATTCGGCAGAATTAATAAAAAGGCTGGGTCCGGTATTACGGCATCATAAAAGCAGGATCAATCTTGAGACTCATGGTGACACGACTACTTTTGAACTTGCCCGCTTATCGGAGGATGTTGGCGCTGATATTGCCGGAATCTGCTTAGACACAGCAAATGTTCTTTGTCATGCAGAAGACCCCGTTTTAGCCGTTCGGCGTGCCGCGCCATATACACACCTTACACACACCAAAGATGCTATAATCTTCTTTATTGATAGTGGTTATCGTCGGCAGACGGTACCAGCCGGAAAAGGCGAATTGGATTGGGAGGCAATTCTTCCCATTCTAGCGGAGTATTCCCCAGATCTACCTATCTCTATTGAAGACCATAAGATGTTATTTGACTTTCACGTATTTGATTCCGATTGGCTTTCCTTACATCCCGATCTGACACGAGAAGAATTAGCTCGTGTAATGCAGATTGCGTGGAAATGCCAGAAGCGCATTCTGAATGGTGATTTGCCGGATCCAGAGGCATACGAAAAAACCCCTTATGCTGATGAGATGGAAGATCGTCTTCACACCGGGCGGGATTATCTAAAAACAATGCTACATCGCTTAGGACTTGACGAATAACAGTATCAATCCTTTTTTTCTGAATTTATCATCATTCTCGCATCAGACAAATTGCCCGAAAACAATAACTCTGAGCATTTCGACAAGTCTTTCATCACCGATTGGTTATGCTGATATTTCTTCTTCAATTGGTATAACATTATCGGGAGTCTTAAATCATCAGTGGTATATGAGAAATTTTTTCCAAGTTCCTGTCTTCGACGTTGTTGAATGATCTCCAGATAACTATATCCGAACTCCACAGTTGGTTCAATTATCGTTCCCTCGCCATAGTCGTTCCATGTGGCAATCTGGATAAACTCACAATTGCTTCTGATCGCAATATCGAGTGATTCCTCGAAGGTTTTTACACCTTGAGCATCAAGGAAACCATAACTTTTATGCACTCCTGCATTTTCATATATATCGTGAAACTGCGGAAATACTATACCAACACAAGTTTTTCTATTTGTGTTTTCAGCATAGAGGTTAGCCAAATATCCATGCCATTGTTCAGGAGTTATTGTGACATCAGACATGGGAGGCCATCCAAATGCTCCATCTGCGCCATCTTGTGAACGGTTCAGTGTATATAGGAAAGGACGTTGAGGTAATACAGAGAACAATTGATCCCATTGATTACCTCTGAAATACTGGGGACCAAACACAAGCAGCACGGGTCGGTTGTCTACTTTCATATAAGCTTGGCTATTGAAACAATGCTTCTGCAACCAGCACATTGCTGTTTGACCATAGTTGACAGCCTTCTCCTCAGTAATATATCCCGCTTGGATCATTTGCTTGATAGCTTGATCCTCATAACAGATGGCAAATTCCAGACCAGCTTTCTTTGCATAATTGATGATGTGCTGAGTATTTCGATTGATCATGCCATAATCGTAAAAGTTTTCAATGCCATACCAATCAATAATAACGCCATCAATTCCTGCAAACTTCATAAGGAGAGCATGGCACTCTAATACATCCGGATCACCAGAATCATACGGTCCAATGATCGGATAGTAATGAGAAGCTACTCTACGTTGTCCATTTGGCTGAACTTCATCAGGATCATAATAATTCATAGTCCAGTGCCATCCCCATTGATTACTGAAAGGTTTGGATACGTACCAAGGCATGTAATGAGCCAGTAGTTTCTTTCTGGACTCAGCAACTTTTTTGTCAAATGCTTCTGCACAACTCATTACTACAATAAATATCCCGGTAATTATTATAAGAATCATTAGTTTTGATCGCATCTACGTTCTTCCCATAGTGCTTGACCGAATTAAATTTTTATAATAATGGATTCCCGTTAATATGTTAAACTATTAACATAAACATGATATAATATCATAACAGACAGGTCAAGCAATATAGAGGACCTGATTCCCGTAGTGTTACGAATACCGTCGAAAGA
>Ga0315279_10002046_pt1 | contig 31462 bp, 25 predicted proteins | sample YL17G06_20_MG_FD_203694 | JGI IMG/M metagenome (GOLD analysis project Ga0315279, IMG submission 203694) | Sediment microbial communities from Yellowstone Lake, YNP, Wyoming, USA - YL17G06_20 | ecosystem: Environmental > Aquatic > Freshwater > Lake > Sediment | place: USA: Wyoming | collected...
TCGCCGCCCGCCGTTCTCCCAGTCCGGCCGTCCAATCGTGTGCGGCAAAATGGCGCTAGTAGGGCGTATCGTCCTATCGTCCGTTCCCATTCTCCGATCGATCACTTTCCCACGCCGATAGCGTGCGGTCCAGCACCGAGGCGCACACATCGACCAGCGCATGCACCTCGGCGCGGACCTGCTACGTCTGCTCGGCACCCGCTTCGATGAAATCCCCGTAGTCGGACGAGAGTCGCTTCTCGAACGAGCGGGGAAGCGCCCGCGCCACCTGATGGTGAACGACGGCGAGCAGGTCTCGGCGGGCGACGTGCTGGCGAAGATCCCGCGCGAGACCACCAAGACCAAGGACATCACGGGCGGTCTCGGCACCCCAAGCCGGCTGCCGGCTTGGGTACCCCGCCTGCCGCGCGGCGTGCACGTCAACGTGCAGGAGGGCGACCGGGTCCGGGCGGGCGAGCCGCTGATGGACGGGCCGTCGAACCCGCACGACATCCTGGCGGTCCTGGGCGAGAAGGCGCTGCAGGCGTACCTGGTGAATGAAATCCAGGAGGTGTACCGGCTGCAGGGCGTCAACATCAACGACAAGCACATCGAGGTCATCGTCCGGCAGATGATGCGGTGGGTGAAGGTCGAGGAGGTGGGCGACACGGAGTTCCTGATCGAAGAGGTAATGGACAAGTTCCGGTTCATGGAGGAGAACGAGCGGGTGCTGCAGGAGGACGGCCGGCCGGCGACCGGGCGGCCGGTACTGCTCGGGATCACGAAGGCGTCGCTCTCGACCGAGTCGTTCATCTCGGCGGCGTCGTTCCGCGGGGTCCCCGCCGCGGCAGCCGCGGTGGGGTGCCGGAGGAGACGACGCGCGTGCTGACCGAGGCGTCGATTTTGGGCCGGGTGGACTTCCTGCGCGACCTGAAGGAGAACGTGACGATGGGCCGGCCGCCGCCGACCGAGGAGGAACTCGAACTGGAACGCGAGATGGAGTACTTCATCGACCCGCCTTCGCTCGTGCGGCGACAGCGAGTGAGCTACGGCGAGGCCTCGCCGTAGCTGCGGGTCGCGATAGGTGCCGCAGCGGAGGCGGGGCCGGAGGAAGCGCTGGGGCCAAGGGGGATGGAACCGGCCGAGTAACGCTGGCTTCGGGCTCCAGGCTCCGGGAGGCCTTACGCGTAGGCCCCGAGCTTCAGCTCGGGGCCCGCGTGGCGAGGCCCCGGGCTAAAGCCCGGTGCCTACGACATCGGCGACAACATCACGGGCGGCAGGATCGATTGGTCCTGCCGCCTTTTTTTCGTCTTCGTCCGTGTGCGCGGGATCCGGGCGCTTCGGTGACCGCGGCCTGCGCCCAATGCGGCGCCGCGCGGAATCTGCGATCTTCACCGGCCGGCCGGCGCGCACGAAGTGCCACCAAGACACCTGATCGTGCCACACGCCTCCCCCATTCATTCCGTTTTCCGTGTGCTCTCCTCCTGGCACGCGTCGCGCCTGTGTTCGGCGTCGTGGCCCTGCGTTCCGCAACCTACAAACCGAAGTCGCCCACGCAAAGCGCGCTGTATCGGGTGGTTCTGGAACATCTGGAGACGTTTCTCGCGGAGGCCGAGCGGACACGCGGAGGCGAGAGACTCCCGCGTTTCGTCGAGGAGGAATTCCGCCAGTTCCTTACCTGCGGACTCCTGGCTGGTGGCTTCGCGCGATTCCGCTGCGGCACCTGCGGCCCGGATCGCCTGGTGCCGTTCTCCTGCAAGGGGCGCGGTTTCTGCCCGAGCTGTGGAGGCCGCCGGATGGCCGAACGCGCCGCCCACCTGGTCGATCACGTCTTTCCCCCGGTGGCCGTGCGGCAGTGGGTGCTCAGTCTCCCACCTCGCGTGCGGTACCTGCTGGCGTGGGACCACGCCCTGTGCCGTGCCGTCGTCGCTGTCTACATGCGCGCGGTTCTCGGATTCCTCCGGCGGCGAGCCCGCGAGGCGGGCGTGAGAAATGGCCAGAGTGGGGCGGTCGCGTTCGTGCAGCGATTCGGCGCCGCGCTGAACCTGAACGTTCACGTCCACGCGTTGGTGCTCGAGGGCGTCTTCGTCGAGCGCCCCGACGGTGCCGTGATCTTCCATCCTGTCGCGCCGCCCGGCGATGACGATGTGGGGGCCGTGCTGGCGATCGTACGGCACCGCATTCTGTCGCTGTTGCAGCGCCGCGGATTGCTGGACGCAGCGGACGGGTTCGTACGACATCACCAATTTCTTCACCCACCTCGCCACGACCAATGCGCGCAGCACCCTTGCGCAGCGCGGCCACAGCAAACAACGGCGCCATGACCTCCGACAGCTCGGGCTCGCGCTGGTGGTCACCGACGACGGGCAGCTGCCGCTCGGTCACGTGCTGTACGAGGGCGCGCGGCCCGATAGCGCCACCTTCGCCGCCGTCCTCGCGCCCCTCCGCACGCGGCTCCATCGGCTGCTCGCGCAGACCGCGCAGCTGACGCTCGTCTTCGATCAAGGCGCCGAGACGACCGCGAATCTCGCCGCCGTGCGCGCGGGCGGGGACCATTACGTCACCGCCCTCAAGCCGTCGGCCCACCGCACGTGGCTGGCCACCGTCGTCGATCACCTCGCCCCCGTGACGCTCGGCTCCGGGGAGGTCATCCCCGCATACCAGACGCGACGCAGCGTGCACGGCGTCGACCAGACCGTCGTCGTCGTCCGGTCGGCCACGCTCGCCGACGGGCAGCGCCGGGGCCTGGACCAGCACCTCGCGCAGACGCGCCGACGGCTCGCCGCGCTCTCGCCCCACCCGCCCGGCGGGCGCGAGGCCCTCGAGCACTGGGTGCGCACCCTCGTCAACCGCCAGTACGTGCGCGACGTGCTGCGGTGGGCGGTGCGCCCGCAAGGCGACGGCTGGCGCGTCGAGACCACGATCGACCTCGCCGCGCGGCAGCGGCTGGAGACGCAATACTTTGGGTTGCGGGTGCTCGCGACCAGTCGCGACGAGTGGACGACGGCGCACATCATTGAGGCCTATCGCGGCCAGGCGCGGGTCGAACGCGCCTTCCGGGATCTGAAAGACCCGTGGGTCGGGGCCTTTCGCCCCCAGTACCACTGGACCGATCAGAAACTGGTCGTGCACGCCCTGCTGGCCGTCCTCGCCCTCCTGCTCGGACGGGTCCTCCTGCGTCGCGCCCACGCCGCGGGATTCCAGGGGAGCCTGCGCACCCTCCTACACCGACTCGCCACCGTGCGCCGGTCCACGCGGGTCGCCGTGCGCCACCGCGCGGGTCGTCCCCGCGTGACCGAGCAACTGGAAGAGGGTGACGACGATCTCCTCCGCCTCGCCACCGCGCTGCAGGTCCGCGACGGGCCGCCGACCGCCGTTGCATATACACGCCGGCGCCGGTAAGTGTCGCGCCCTCACACACAAGGCCGCACACCGGCCGCGATCGTGGGAAACTCAAGCTAGCCTCCTGTCGCGCGTCGCCGATGCCACATGCGCCGGCGAGCGTGTCCCCGCCCAGTTGTTCGCCTGTAAGCGCGAACTGCGGAAGGTAGCGCCCGTCGAGATGCCAGCCCCCCTACAGCGTCTCCTCCTCCGTCACGTTCTCAGCCGCGCGAGCGGGCCCGCCGGCCGCATCTTGCGATCACCGGTTCTCGAGTACCGTGAACCGGACGTCGCGCCGGTCATGGCTCTTACCCATCGTTGCTTCGAGAGTGAGGAGGTGTGGCCCCGGCCGAAGGCTGGCGAGAGGAAGGTCGAGGCGGTAGTCGGCTGCACGCCTGCTGTTGAAGAGCGCCGCGTCGAGCGTGCGGACCGATTCGAAGACCTCTGTGTTCATGGAATCAACAATGCGTGCGCGGATGGTGACCGGCGCGAGCGCCTGGCCGCCGCCCTGATACACGAGAAGGAAGGCCGAGGCGCGATCGGCGGCCGTGAAGTCGCGGCGAGCCGTCGGCACGACGGGTATCACAGGCAGCAGGCGATCCTTCGGCGCGGATGGAACAGCGGGCGTGGCGGTGACCGCGACGCCCGACAGGGAAAGCGCGGAACCGGCGAAGTCAGGCACTTCAACGTCGTAATGCACGCTTCCGGTTCTTCCGCGTATGTTCGCGGCGAGCCGCAATTGGTACCGTCCCGGGTTCAGGTCGAGGCGCGACAGCACCTCGCACGAATCGCGCTCGGCCGCCTCAGCGCGAAGCCGCACGCGCGCATGGAGCCGTTCCGATCCCTTCAGGTCGCCCATCATGTTGTACGCGCTGACGAGGACGTCGATCTCTTCCAGTGGCGGCGTCCCGGCTGCCCCAGGGGCGCCGGCCGTCTCGCGCCCGGGCTGCAGGCCCACAACGATCGCGAGCGCTGCCCGCTTGCGCGTCGAAAGGGCGAAGGGCGCCGCGGTCACCCGCATCGACACGTCCGTCTTCGGCAGGAACCCCGAAATCGCAGTCCCGAGCGCGTCCGCCGGCTTCCTCGTCGCCGCCGCCCGCGCCCGGTCCGGTTCCATGTAGCCGCTGCGCGTGCGCACCGTCACGCCCGGCCGGTTCACGCGCACCTCGATCTTCCTGAAGCGTCCCTCCGTCCGTCGGTTCGCCGGCTGGTAGCCGAGCACGTAGTACGAAGAGTTCTCGCGGAAGATCTGAGCGACGCCCGGCTGCGGGTCGTTCGTGTCCGTGACGGTGAAGCCGCCGGTGTTCTGCGATAGCGTGCGGAGGAAATCGTGCTCGACCTGGCCCCCGTCTGCGACCAGTCCCCTCGGGTCCAGGCAGTACACGTTCACGTTGGCGCGGCGGGCGCGGTCGAACAAGCGAAGTAGTAGATGGACGAACCCCCCGGTATCATGGGCCCTGAGAATCTCCGAAAAGACCGGCGAGTCCGGCATTCCCGAGCCGAGGTCGATTCGCAATCCGGTCGCGATGTAGACGATGGCCTTGCGTCGGGCCGGAAGCGCGGACAGTCCGTCCGCCAGGTCCCCGAGGGTGTCAACCAACATGCGCGGCGCCAGTGCTGTCAGCGCGCCTCCCGGCGATCCGCCCTTGTAACGTTCGACGGCGGCCAAAAGTCGCGAGCGATCGTAGGTGAACTCCTGGCCTGCGCGCTTGTTCGCCATGAAGACGACCGCAGCCAAATCGTGCGGTCCTCGTGCGTCAATCACCAGCCGCGCGCAGCTCTGCACCCGGCTCGGATTCGGCTCCGCCATCGTCACGTCATCCAGGAGGATGACGTGAACCGCGCCCTCCGCGCCCTCGTCGTTCGCGGTCGTGTCGCGAGGAACGTCCCGCACCCACGCAGGCGCAGCGCGCTCGACGTCAGGCAGATCAACGGGTGTGAAGGTCGAAACAGCCTGTGGCCTTCCGTCCTCGAGAACCGTGAAGTCCGCCGCCGTCAGCCCGCGGACAGGCGTGCCGTCACGCCCCAAGACGCTGACGTCGAGGACGACGGCCTCAATGCCCGTTCGAAAACGCGGCTGCTCTTGGACGGCACCGGTGACGTCACCGTTCCAACTCAATGAGACTACGACGACGACCAACAGCGGCCTCAAGCGGGTGATCATCCTATCTCCGGCAACAGCACAGCAGCCGAAGGCTCCCGTGAAGGGCGGCCCACGCCACGTCGCAGAGCAGCCATACCAGCCAGACCAGGCCGGAACGACGCTCGTCAGGTAGCCAGTGCATTTCCGGCGGGCGCGCCGACGACATGGACCTGCGAACGCCCTCCGAAGCACACTACACCGACGTGGGTAGTTCGCCAATCGCGCCGTCAATGAGGTCCGACTTGTCCGGCGCGTGGCGCGACAGATGTGTTTCACCGGCCGGCAGGCGCGCAGCAACGGCCACGCTCAGATGTGACCCCGTGAAATCACGGCCGTCACGTACGTCCGACGTCCGACAGCTCGGGATCCAGCACCGAGGCGCACACATCGAGGAACGCATGCACCTCGGTCCGAACCTGCTGCGTCTCCTCGGCGCCCGCTTCGATGAAGTCCCCGTAGTCAGATGATAGTCGCTTCTCGAACGCGCGGGGAAGCGCCCGCGCCACGTCGGCAGCGACAATGCCGGTCTTGACGAACGCGCGCTGGAAGAGCGCTATCACGCCTGCGTGACGCGCCGAATCAAGTTCCCTGGTCGCAAGCAGCGCGCGGGCGGCGTGGAACGCCGCGTAGTAGTACCGGTTGATCGCACCGCTCCAGGCGGCTTGTGCGAAGAGGAGATCCGCTTCCTTGAGTGCGGTCCGTGCCCGCGTCAGGCGGTGACGCGCGAGTGCCGCTGCCTGGGACTTCAAAGCGGAACTCCTTCGCGTTCGAGCGTCCTCACGAACAGCGTGGTTCGCCACAGCGGATCGTGGAGCGAGTCGGCAGTGAGCACCCGCGGTGAGATGTAGACGTCGTGAGCGAGGTTGACATCGAAGGCGATATCGATCGCCAGGTCCTCAGCTCTCACACGATCGTCGGCAACGACGACCAGCACGTCGATGTCGGAGTCCGCACCTGCGTCGCCCCTCGCTCTCGAGCCGAACAAGCGCAACTCGACCAGGGTCGGTCCCAACGCTGCGCGTACCCGTTGCACGAAATCGTCAAGGGCGACTTGCTCGCGACCACCGAGATGCACTCCGGCCATCGTCGACCCCCAGTCTGGTGTGATGATAAACGGTCGGGCCGGCCATTTCCACCCACGTTCTCGATTCTGACGGAAGAGGCGGGGCCCTGCGCAGTCCGATCCATCCCCGCGACGTTTCGGACGGTTGGCCCCGGGATCACTGTCGGAAACCGGCCGCACCAACGCACACGGCAGCAGTCAGCCCACTACTGCGCCACCAGGCAGCGCTGGCCTGTCAGCGCGGGTACTGCGGTCGGCTCGGTGGCGCTGTCTCCGCGCCCGGGAGCTCGGGTGCGGCCGTGTGGCGAACCGCGCGAGCCGGCGAAGACGCCGCCACCGGGCCGCCGGCACGCGCGACTCCAGGGCTTCGACCTTCACGCCAATGTCGCGGCTCCCGCCGGGCATCGCGAACGGCTCGAGCGGCTCTGCCGGTACGCGCTGCGTCCCCCAATCGCGCGAGACCGGCTCCAGCTCACCGTCGGCGGCCAGGTCGTCTTGCAGCTGCGCAGACGCTGGTCGGACGGCACCACGCACCTGCTCTTCGACCTGAGAAGCGGTGTACGTGTGGTCAGATGGGCGTCGCCCCGGTCGCGCGCCCCATGTGTTGTGTGCCTGGGCCCGGGTGCTGGTGGCCCGGGTGCTGGTGCGCCCTGTCGCGATAGCTGCCCGGCTGTCGCCGCGCCGTTCGTGTCACGTTCGAGGATTTCGATTCCGCGCACGGGGTTCAGCGTCGCATAAGGCCTTCTGTTCACCTTGGCGCGACCGAGAGGACCGAGGTCGGGCCCGGCGCGGCGACCACCGACGCCGTCGGACGCGGCGACATGGCGTTGATACGGCCTATCGTCTACAGAAGGGGTGCGCTCCGCTCCGCCACGAGCAGCTCACCTTGGTACTCCACACGGAACCCTCGCTCCACCAGGTAGAGATACCGGTCCAAGTCGATGATCGCCCGACACATGTCGCTGTCCGGCGAATCCCGAGCCACCGCAATGAACTCCTCCGTGGAACTGAGCTGTTGTCCCGCGGTACTCCGAGGATACGCGGAACGGTCGTACGCAGGTGAGAAGTAGAACCCGGCGTAGTTCGGTGCTCTCCGCATTCTGCCGTATGCCCAGTTCTTGAACCGAAAGAACCTGTTCACCTGGTTGAAACGGGATGTGATGGCCAGGTTTCCGCCGATGTTGTCGTGGCAGCACGTCCGGCACATCAGGTAGTCGGCCCCCGCGTTGACGGCGTAGTCCATGGCAGCGTCTGAGACCGCGCCGCAGCCCCCGAAGAAGACCACGGCCGTCGGCCGCACGCCGAGTCGCGGGCGGAAGACGTCGTCCTGCACGAAGCGGTAGTTCGAGGGGAGGTGCCGGCCTCGCCACAGCCTGTAGAGCCGATCCCAGTGCGGGTCGATATCCGCTCCGATGACGCGGGCCTCGGGCAGTCGTGCGGCAAGGCGCCAGGCGTGTCGCCCGAAGACACAGGCGGCATTGACGATCGTGGTCTCGACGCTGCCACGACCCGCCAGCATCCGCACGATGACCTCAATCAGGTGCGCATCGCGCCGCCCGCGGCGGTGCTGACCCCGGAAGGACGTATACGGGAAGTCGTCGCTCGGAAAACCCGGGAACCGTGCATTCCAGCTCGCGGTCAGCGGGCCGGCATGCCGCTCCATGCCCTCCCACTCGGCGGACCGCGTCACGATCCGCCCTTGGCGGAACTCCTCGAGCAACCCGCCGAGTGCGGTGACCGCCGCGTCCGACTGTTCCTGTGTCATGTGATGCCACTCCGCAGCCCGCGCAGCCTGGCGGCGCCATGAACGAGTTGGCGCGCTGCTGTCATGGGCACCGACCATTGCTTTCCAACGGACACTGGTCCAACTCGCCATCACTCCTTCCCATCGTGTCTCGTGGTGCGCCGAGAGCCGTCGGCGCCGTCAGCCAGTGCCTCGCTGGCTGCCGCGCGAATCGCGGTCCTCTCAGGCGCCAGTGAGTCTTGGCGAGGGCGTTTCCGAGCAAGCTCGTGCCGTGCGCGAGCTTCGGCATGCTCAACACGCTGCTGTTCTTCCCGAGCGGCGCGTTCGCCTCGCCACTCGCGCTACTGGCCGGTCCCTTTTCCCCAAATCCATCCGAGGCTGACGCCGACATCGAGGCCGCTGAAGTTCTTTCGGGTGCCGAGCGGTTCGGAGAAATCCGCCATCCAGTTGTAGCCCGCGCTGACGCCGAGCGACCAGCGCCGGCCGATCAACACGTCCGCGCCGGCGCCGACGAAGCCGCCAACGGTCATCGCGACGCGGGTTCCGGCAAACAGGCTCGACTCGTCAATGGACCCGCCGGCATGGACTCCCCAGACCGGCCCCAGTCCCGCGGCCAGGTACAGCTTCACCGGCTTCATCCGCAGGTCGCCCGGCTGCGGGTCCCACTGCAGGCCCAGCGGCAGCGAGACGATCTGGGAGCGTTGCATGCGCGTGCCGGACGACGAGGTACCGTTGATCGTCACGAGATCGGCCTCGGCCGACAGCACGTTGAACGACAGCGTCGCCGCCAGGTTCTCGCGGAGGAACCGCGTGTACTGCAACCCACCTCGAACATCCATCGTCTGCGATCCGACGGCGATGCTCGGCGTCGGACCGGTCGGGCTGCCGCCGCGCCACATGCCCACGCGCAGCTCGAGGCGGTTGCGGTCCGCCACGGCGAAGATCGGCGGACCACCACGCCGACGTGTGGGCTCGGGCCTGGTCGGGGTGAACTGGTCCAACGTGAACTCGACGCGCTGGCCCTCCGCGATCTTCGACCTGGCCCGCAAGGCGGTGGCCGGCCTCTCGACGCGTACTTCGTACTCGCCCGCTTCCAGGCCGATCTCCACTCGTCGTCCGTGCGGCTTGTAGAGCTCGACCACCAGTTCCTGCTTCGCGTTCCGGATGAAGATGCGTCCCTCGAGGGCCTCGCCCAGCACGATCGCGGCCGTGGTCTGGCGCAGGTCGGTCATGACGACATCGCCCGTGCCCGAGAGATTGATCTCGTAGGACGGATGCTGCGCGCCGCCTCCCGAGCCGGCGGTCTTCCCGAGGGTTTCATTGAAGGCGAACTGGTACACCTCGTTCAGCGTGATCTTGCCATCGCCGGTGACGTCGGCCGCGCCGCGCAGACCCGAGACCAGGTAGTGCGTGAAGTACGACGCGCCGATGTGGTCGGATTCCTGTGCCGCTTCGGTCACGGCACTCGACGTGAGGAACGCGTGGCCGCGCATGCTGACCGACTCGTCCACCAGGAACGGCTTGCGTGCTTTCCCGCCCTTGAGGCGCGTGAAGGCCCCGGACGCACACGCATCGAGCACGGCAATGCGCACGTCGGCCGGAATCTCGTCGAGTCGATCGCGGAGGCTCTGGTACGAGTACCGGTCGTCGCCCAGGAGCAGTCCCTTCTCGTCGGCGTGTCCCGAATAGTAGACGAGCACTTCCGTGCGGCCGCCGCCCGCCGGCCGCTTTCCCGCGGACGTCCGTCGGCTCACCTGGTCGAGTGCCTGGACCAGGTCGCGCACCTTCGGCTCCTTCAACAGGATCACGTTCGATGGCGTGACGCCGCCGAGTTCCGTCAGCGCCTGGGCGAACCGTTCGGCATCCGAGACGGCGTAGCGCAACAACGGGCGATCGGCGCCGCCGAAGTTCGCTCCCGCCGCGAGAACGAAGCGCTGCACCTCGGCCTGCGCCGACACGCGCGCGGGCAGCACCAGCGCGATGAGCAGCGCCGGCAGGACGACCCATGTGGATCTCATGGCACGACCTTCTTGATCAGGAGCACGCTCGACTGCTTGACGTTCATGGACAGGGGCAGCACGCGCGGTGGGCCGGCGCCGCCCGATGCCGCCGTTCGTCTGGCGGCGTCGATGACCGGGGCCGCGTCGAACGGCGCGGATCCGGTGACGAAGTAGAACCGCTCCCAGCGCGGGGCGTCATCCAACTCGTATGCGAAATCCAGGAGCACCTGTGATTCAGCCGACAGCCGCACGGCTTGCGTGCCGTCGCGGGGCAGATGCAGCGTGACGATGCCGCGACCATCGACCGAGAGAATCAGGCCCCAGGCGCTTCCCGCGGCGCGGTAGCCGATGCGGATGAGATCGCCGGAGCGCGCGAGGGCGCCGTCCCGGAGCGGCTCACTCCCCTCGCCCACCTTGCGAAAGAGCAGGAGCGTCGGCTCGAGGCCCTTGATGCGATCGGCCGGCTCGTCACCGGGGCCGAGCAAGTGAGGCCCCACGAGCACCACCAACACCAGGGCACCCGCCAGCGCGGCAACCGCCGTCCAGCGCAGGCCGAAGAACCGGGCATGGGCCATGCGCGGCGCCTTCGCAGCCCGCGCCTCGAGCCGCTGCCTGACGTGAGCCGCCAGCACCGCTGGCGGATGGCGGCGCCGGATCTCATCGTCGGATGCGTCGAGCGCCTGCAATTGTTGGCACAACTCGTCATCGCCAGACAGACGCCGCTCGAACGCCGCAGCCTCGTCCGGCGTCATCTCGCCGAGGCGGTACCGCTCGAGGATCAGATCGGGCACACGTGCCGGGCCGTTGGATCGCTGTGTCACGCGGTCATCTCCCCGAGGGCGCGCCGCAGGCTCCTGAGCCGCTTGCGCACCCCCGACACCGAAAGACCCACTTCAGAGGCCACTTCTTCGAGCGTCAGGCCATCCAGATAGTGAAGCACCGCGATCGTGCGGCTCGAAGCCGGGTGCCGGCGAAACAACCGATCGAGCAGAAGCCGCGCGTGGCTTTGGGCACCAGGAGTTCCAGCCGCTGCGATGCGCTCCAGTTGCAGGTCGGCCGTCGGCACCGCGTGCCGGTTCCGGTCGCGGATGCGGTTGAGGCAGACGTTGGTTGCCATGATGTACACGAGGCTCGAGGGATGGCTGGCGTCGAGACGGTCGCCCCGCTCGCATATCCGGACGAAGACGTCTTGACACGCATCGGCGGCTTCGTCCTCATCCTTGAGAAGCTGCCGGCAGCGTCTGAGCACCATCGGGCCGTAACGCCGGACGAGCGGCTCGACGTCCAGCGGCTCGTTCATCTCTGTCCTTTCAACACCGGGGCGTGCCGCCATGTCGCCTGGGGCCACGCCGGTCTCGGCAGCCGATTGAGCCGGCCGATCGGTCCTCCTAGACACCTGCCGGCTCCGCTGTCGCTGCGCTTTCTCGCCGTCGCTGTCGCCAGGGCGTGTCCGATGTCCTCAACGGGCTCACCTCGAGGAATCCAGCCCCCGGGGGAAGAACCGACGGCCCGCGCCGTCAGGAACCTCCCCGCCGTGGACGTCAGAATCTCGCCGAGATGCTCAAGGCCGGCGTAATGACCGAGGCCCAATTGACCGTACCGGGGCTGTAGGCGAATCCGGAATATCGGAGCTCGGCGCGCACGGTCCAACGGCCGTCGAGTCTGAACCGCACGCCGGAGCCGAGCGCCACACCGAGACTGTTCTCGCTGGACGAGCGGGACGTCGCGACGGTGCCCTCGACCAGGTCCACAACCTCGGCGTCCGGAGTGACGTGGTAGAGACCGATCGTGACGTAGGCGTACGGCGCGATCAGTATTCCGGCCAGCGGTTCAAACTGCAGGCCGCCACCCACCTGGGTCACGCCGACATGGCTGTCACAGTAGAAGCCCGCCGCCGCGCAGCGCAACCTGGAATCGACCTGCATCCGCAGGCGTTCGAACCCGACCTCGGCGCGCCACTCGAACGGCCCTCGGATTGGCCTGGCCAGCCAGGCGGAAACGGAGACGTCCGGTCCGACCGGACCGCCAATGCCCGTGGCCGGAACCGCCGGACCCACGGCGATGCCCACCTTCGTCGCCTGCGCGCCGGCGGGAGATCCCGCGAGAAGGAGGAGCGCAGCGACCACGACAGCAGCGGCTACGGTCTTCATGACGGTGTTCCTTTCTTTCCTGCGACGAGGACCAGCTTCGTCGCGTCCTGCACATGGAACACCTGACCGCCGCGGAAGTGTCACCCCGGAGGGACGACAGGCCGTATTCATAGGTAGGATCTTTAGCGCGGCGGCGGACCAAGGCCGGTTCTCGCTGGGGGGGATCGACAGGGACAACAACAACCGGCATGCTGGGGTTGCGACACCAACTGTTCCCAGGCCGGTTTACGACAATCGAGCCGGCGGCCGTCGACATCCACGCGACCTACAGTGGATTCGCGGACGAGGTGTGTGCCCTCCACCTCGCCCCGGACTGCGAGGCCGCGCAACGCGTGGGCGACGGCACGCCCATCTCCACCCGCCGCGTGGCGATGTGCGCGCACCTGATCCTGCAGGAACTCGTCCGGGCGTTGCTGCGACCTGTCGGCCTGCTGCGTGTCCTGCGACGAGGCCTCGCGTACCTGCTCGCCAACGCACGGCGCACCAACGTGCCCCGCGAGTACCGGAGCGGGCGCCTACGGCCCGGGCTGGCCACCGTAGGAGCGCCTTAAGTGATCACCTATGAATACGGCCCATCGTCATCGTCTATCGTCCAAAACGTCCTCGGCGTCGGCGAGGCGAGCGCAGGCCGCGACGAACCGCGCGGCAGGTCCCGCAGTTCGGCGCGGAACGACTTGCCCGCGCCTCATGTGTCTGCACGCGTAGTAGCCGAATGTCTGGTGAAAGGCGGACAGTTCGCCAATCGCGCCGTCGATGAGGTCCGACTTGTCCGGCGCGTGGCGCGGATAGAGGTCCGCTTCAATCGATGCGAGCAGCGCGTCGGGCGCCTCAGGGAACTGCCCCAGCACCGCCTGGCTGCCGATCACGACGAACTCGCGTTCGTTCGCGATCGCGGCGGCCGCCCGGAGAATGTGTTCAAGGGCGGCGCGGTTCATGGCGGCTCATGATGGCGCGGCGCTCCTCGGGTGTGAGCAGGCCGGCAAAAGGGCTCGACTGGCGCAGTCGTGCAGCCTCCTCGCTCGACGATCGCAGCAGCGCGAGCAGGTCGGGCAGCGACGCCGACTCCAGGATCTGTCGCCATTCCCGAAGGACAGCGGCGGAGTTCGTGGTCAGCCACCGCTGCAAGTTGGCGCGGGCGACGTTCACCAGGTGGGGCTCAGCCTCCAGTTTGGTCGCCACCGCTTCGTGCAGCGCCAGGCTGCGCCGGTCAATCCACTCATGGGATCGCACGAGGTCAGTATACCCGCATCCAGCTACTCGAGGATGACGGCACGTGCCCCGCGCCGGACTGGGAGATCGTGGACCTGCACCACGTCCGGCTGCGCGCGGAACGATCCGGGCTGGGCACCGGGCGCGTCTACACGATTACCCTCACGTGCACTGACGCGGCGAACAACGTGACCGTCCGCAACGCCACGGTCATCGTCCCGCATTCGAAGTAGTCGAGCCTCGCACGGCCGGGGGAGGTCGAGACCTCCCTCGGCCTGCTTACGCCTTTCCTCATCCTCCAAATTTGTGCAGCGCAGCCGCGGAGAGATCTGGCGTCAGCCGGATTGCGGTTGCCTCGGCGCGGCTAGGACGAGACGAGACAGACGCCGGCCACCTATCACTGCTTCGCCAGCACGGACGCCAGGTTGGCGGCGCCGGCGGCGGTGAAGTGGATGCCGCCGACCGAGGCGACGCGGTCCGCGCCGGGAGCCACGAGAGTGCGCCCGGCGGCGGACGCGAGGGCCGGGTCGCCCGCCGGCACGAGCCCGGCGGCCACGCGCGCCTCTGCAGCGACGGCGGGGGAGAGCCGGACCGTGGCGAGGTAGGGGCTGTTCACGGAGACCGCGGCGACACCCGTCGTCGCCGTCAGTCCCGGCCGATTGCGGCGGGCCCAATCCTCGATGCAGCCCACCAGCAGCGCGAAGGAGAGCACGGGCTGGCCTTTCCAGTAGTCGATTTCGAGCGAGTAGGCGTCGCGCTGGAGGACCGCTCGATAGGCGCGGCGCACGACCTGCTCGTATTCCGGGGGGTGCTCGGCGAGCCACCGGAGTTGGCGCTGCAACAAGTCGGTGTAGGTGGCGCCGCCGGACAGGCTCTTGATGTCTTCCTCACCGGGCGCGAGGCCGAAGGCGTCCTGGCCGGCTTTGACGATGACAGCTCGCTGGTCGGCCGCATCGCCTTCCAGCTGCCGCCGGTGCCGGGCGAGGAGGTCCGCGAGCGACAGCGGTCCCTGCTTCGCCCACTGCTCGATCTCGACGAAGGTCGGCGTGCGACCGAGCGCGAGCACGAAAGACGCCGCGATTCGCTCCTGCTGCTCCACAGACTGAGCAAGCGCCGTTACCGACGAAGACGCGAGCACGGAGGCGACCAACAGGAAGGCGAAACGACCCTTCAGGAGCATGAGGCCAAGATTAGCGTCGATGACCACCCGGGTCAAATGGCGCGCGGCGTGTGAGACACCACTCGTGCCAACTTCACGGAGTGGGCTCAGCAACGTAACGTGGAAGCCGGCGTGTTGATTCGAGGCGCGCACGTCGTCCGGCAATTGCGCGCTCGATTCGACGTACTTGTGAAGGTGGCGCACGCGCCGGTGACATGGGTGGTTGTGCAGATGTGACACCGATCGTCAGGCCCTGAGGTCGGGCCGCAAGCGAGTCCGGCCCCTTCGGGCACGAGCGGGGAGCGTTCACCGACGCGGTCGTCACCCGGAAAGGCCTGCTCGAGGAAGCGGGGGCCGGACCGGTGTTGCTCGACGAGATCGGCAATCTTTCCCTGCAAGGCCAGGCGCATCTTTTGCGCGTCCTCCTCGGTGCTCCAATGCCGCCGGTCTTCATATGGCCGTCCCGGTCGGCGCCCGCCTCGGCCCGTACGAGATCCAGGCCGCCATCGGGGCCGGCGGCATGGGCGAGGTGTACAAGGCGCGCGACACCCGCCTGGGGCGCACGGTCGCGATCAAGGTCCTGCCGGCCGCCGCGTCGTCGGATCCCGACCGCCGGCGCCGTTTCGTGCGGGAAGCCCGGACCGCATCCGCGCTGAACCATCCCGGCATCCTGACGATCTACGAGATCGATACCGACGCGGGCGTCGACTACATCGCGATGGAGTACATCGACGCGCCGACGCTGGTGGACCTCATCGCTTCCGGTGCGTTCCCCGCCGACCGGGCGCTGCGCTTGGCGGGCCAGGTGGCCGACGCGCTGGTAGCCGCGCACGCCGCCGGCATCGTGCACCGTGACCTGAAGCCGTCGAACATCATGGTGCTGCCCGGAGACCGGGTGAAAGTCGTTGACTTTGGCCTGGCCAAGCTCACTCAGCCCGATGCTTCGACTGCGGAAACCGTGGACGCGGTCACCGCAAGAGGCGTCATCGTCGGCACGGCGCCCTACATGTCGCCCGAACAGGCCGCCGGCCGGCCCCTCGACGCGCGCAGCGATCTCTTCAGCCTCGGCGCGGTCCTCTACGAGATGCTGGCCGGTCGCCGGCCCTTTGGTGGCGACGGCAGGGTGAGCACGCTCGCCGCAGTCCTCCGGGACGCCCCCGCCCCAATTGCGGGCCTCGCGCCCGAAGTGGCGCAACTCGTCGAGCGCTGCCTCCGCAAGGACGCGACCGACCGGTTCCAGTCCGCGGCAGAGCTGAAAACGGCCATCGAGGCCTGCTTCGCTCCGCGCGCCGGCCGCGAGGGGCCTTCGGTCGCGGTCCTGCCGTTCACGAACATGAGCGGCGAGAAGGAGGACGACTACCTGTGCGAGGGCCTGGCAGAGGAGATCATCAACGCGCTCACCCGGATTCCCGGGCTGCGCGTGGTGGCGCGGACGTCCGCGTTTGCCGTCAGCCGGATTGGGCTCGACGTGCGCGAGGCGGGGGCGAGGCTCGATGTCGGCACGATCCTCGAGGGCAGCGTGCGCCGGGCGGGCCGCCGGGTGCGCGTGACGGCGCAGCTCGTCACCACCAGTGACGGCGCCCATCTCTGGAGCGAGCGCTACGATCGCGAACTGACCGACGTGCTGATTCTCGAAGACGAGATCGCCGCTGCGATCTCAGCGCGGCTTCGGGTCCAGCTGGCGCGTGACGAGCGTGAGCAGCGCCGCCCTGCGGTTCCCGTGGTCGATGTCGAAGCGCATCATGCGTTCCTCGAGGGACGGTACTACTTCGCGAGGGGGACGCCCGGCGCGCTGGCGCAGGCGAAGGCGTGCTATGAGCGCGCGATCGCCCGGGACCCGGACTACGCGCTCGCGTACGATTCGCTCGCGGAGCTCTACTGGTATCTGGGGTTCTTCGGCGGCCAGCCTCCCCGCGACGCGTTCTCGCAGAGCACGTGGCACGCGCTGCGCGCCCTGGAGCTGGACGACGGGCTGGCCGAAGCGCACGCGCTGCTGGGCATGCTCCGGAAGGAACTCGACTACAACTGGCCCGAGGTCGATCGAGAGCTTCGCCGTGCGTTCGACCTGAATCCGGAGTCCCCGGTCGTGCACCTCCGCCACGCGGTCTGCGGCCTCCTGCCCCACGGGCGCGTCGAGGAGGCGATGGCGGAGATTGAAGGCGTGCTCGCGATCGATCCTCTCTCCATCTTTGTCCGCTGGTGGCTCGCCGTGATGGCGTATCTGGCCCGTCGGCCCAAACGGGTGGTCGAGGAGGGCCGGCACATGATTGCGCTCGACCCGGCCCATTTTCTCGGTCACTGGGCGCTCGCCATGGGACTGGAGGGCACCGGCGCGGATGCCGAGGCGGTCGTCGCGCTCGAGCGGTCGCACGAGTTGTCCGGCGGGATGCCCTTCACGCTCGGGTTCCTCTCCCGGGCCTACGGGCGAATCGGACGGGAGCATGACGCCCGCGCCCTGCTCGAGGAGGCGGAGCACGCCGCGGCCCGGAGCTACGTGGCCCCGTTCACGTTCGCGCTGGGCTATGCCGGCCTGGGCGACTGGAACGCCGCCTTCGAATGGCTGGATAGAGCCATCGAGGTTCGCGACCCGCTGATCATGCCGATCAAGACCTATCCGCTCCTCGACCCGGCGCGCGGTGACCCCAGGTATTTCGATCTGCTGCGCAAGATGAGCCTCGAATGAGACCGCCGTTCTGAACCCCTCGCGGCGCCTTGGTGCCCTATGGGCGAAGTCCTTGACGCCCGCGATAAGTGACCGTGGTACTCGGCGGCGGCTGGTTGCTTTCCTCGGGCAGGCGATAGGAAGCGCACCCAACTGGCGCCAGCGCCTGCTCGGCAACGCTAGAAGACCCTCGTATCCACCCGCCCGATGATGTCCGCACGGTAGTCGTACACCACGAACCTGATGTTGTCGACCCCGCGGTCGAACGGGAAGTGCAGCGAGTACGGCATCCCGTCCTTCTGATAGCGTGCGCGTTCTTCGTCGCTCAGCGAGATCGTCATCGTCGTCGTGTGGGTGCCAACCCCGGCGCCGGAGCTGTCCATGCAGAACACGGCAACATCGAGTGTCGCCGTGTGCTTGCCGTCGCTGGTCGTCAAGGCGAGCTTGCCCACGTCGATCTTGCCCTCGACCGTCAGGCCGTCCTGCCCGTGCGATGCCTTGGCCCTGACCTTGATGTCGTCGATCTGCCGACGGAAAGTGGCGGCGGCGGTCAGGCGGTCGTTGGTCACGGCCCCTCGCCGATCGAACCCGCCGACCAGCGGCACGCGGTAATACCCATGGCGATGGAGCACGGTCACGTCGGGCCGGGTCACCTTCACCGCAACGTTGCGGTATGAGCCGTCCCAGGCCGCGTTGCTCGGCTGATACCCGATCAGGTACCCATTCTTGGTGAGATCGTCCAGTCGATCCAGCGCGGGTCCCTTGCGTTCCATCATCAACGAGACGCCTCCGCTCAACTCGGCGATGGCCCGAAGGCTCCTCAACGCCAGCGTCTGCAGGTGCGTCGAATCCATCTCCCTGCCGGGTTCCGCTGCAGCGATTCCTCCCGCCTGCAGTGTATGTATCGCCACTCGCCCGTCGCTCGCTAGCGCGGCGACGGACCGGTCGCTCTCGTCGCTCGGCATCAGCGCCGCCTTGTCCACGCCCCTCTCGGTCACGAAGAGCAGGTGCTTCTCGCCCTCGTAGCGGCGCAGGTATTCGAGCAGCGAGCGCAGGTTGGCCGCGTCCTTGAGCGCTTGCGCCGTGGAGAACATGAAGTCGTCGAGCGTCAAATCTCGGAATGCGTTCAGGTCGAAGGTATCACCCGGGCCCGGCGCAGGCGTCTTTGCCTCCGGACCGAGCACCATCTCGTCGATCTTCGTCTGCGTCTTGCGCGAAATCGCTTTGATGCCGTACAGCGCCGCCATACCGGTCGGTCCCATCTGGTTATCGATCTCGAGATCCACGTCCCCGTGAGCCTTCTTGAACCGCTCCAGCGCCTGGGCCGCCTTCTCATGGTCCGTCGTGAAGGCGAGCGCGCGATTGTGGGCGAACACCGCCACCTTGTCCTGCGGCAGCAGCTTCCGAACGAAGGCAATCAGGCTGGTGACCGCCTTGGTAGCGTCCTCCAACCGGCCGCGTCCGAGCATGATGACGAAGATTCGTTCGTTCTGCGGTGCGAGGCTGATGCCGGTGCGCAGCGCCAGCTGACTGTCGGCAGCCCCTGCCGCCGGGGCCAGCGCGCGAACCGAGAAGTGACGGATCTGTTGCGCGATCCCGTTCTCGGATACCGTGAAATCCGATTGCTTCAGGTCGGTGACCGGCTTGCCTGCCCTGTCGACCACGTAGACGTTGACCGGAACCAGGTCGAGAGGTTCGGGAGGGGACACCCCTTGTGCCTGCGGCCCTGGCTCCCGCCATGCGGCAACCAGGCCCAGAAGCATGAGAAAGACGACAGACATGCTGAACGGGAGAAAGCGGCGTTGCATCGGTACCTCGCTGTTCTCAACTGTGTTCGCGCGGGCTGACCGACACGACAGGCGCTGTTGGAGGCGTTCGGCTGGGAAGTATCCATCGCGGCGAACGAGTGATCAAGCGATTCTTGGGCAGGGGAAATGGGCTCGGGACGCAGCGTCCCGAGTCCATTTCCCCCATCATGGCCGCGACTCGTATCTCAGAGCTTCAACCGGACGTCGGACGTCGGATTTCGCAAGGGGCGACAGGAGCAATCCTGCCGCCCTTTTTCATTGACGATTCGCCGAGGCGGGCGGTTGCGGAGTGGCGCTCGAACGCGAGTCGTCGCCGGCACACCCGTGAACGGCAACCGCGAGAACGGTGCAGGCGAGCAGCAGGCCGGCAAGACGCATCCGGGATGTCATGGCTCAGCGGTAGCGAGGAACACGGCTCTCGCGCGGATGCCGCATGGTGGCAGAGTCGCCGCCGCAGCGCTCGTTCAGCGCCACGCGTGAAAGATGGCGTTACCCTGCGACGGTGGGACGCCCGGTGTCGCGGGCGGCGGGAACCAGGTGTAGACCGTTTCCGCGCGACTGAATCCGGCGGTCGTCAGCATCGCGTTGACGGCAGCGGGATTGGGTCCCCACCAGTTCGTCGGATCGTTGTTCAGCTCCGTGCCCGGATAGAACGCCATGGCCGGCCGATCGACCGAGGCCAGATCGATCTGGGTCCAGAGGATCAGCTGTCCCCGGCAGACGCTCGCCACGCGCTCGAGCGCGAGGAGCGGGTGCTTCATGTGGTACAGCACCCCAAGAAACAGGACCAGGTCGAAGACTCCGACGTTCTCCGGCGACAGGTCGAGCACCTCGATCTCCCGGTCCTCGACCTTCGAGTTCAGGACGCGACGCGCGCAGTCGAACCCGTCCCTGGTGCCCCAGCCTTCACCGCTCCAGCAGAACGAATCGACCGCGACGACCCGGCTGGCGCCGCGCCGCTCGGCCTCGAACGAGAACGCGCCATCCCAGGCGCCGATGTCCAGGACGCTCAGGCCCCGCAAGTCCTGCGGCAGGCCGATCATCGCCATTCGGTCGATCGTGTTGTCGACGCCCGGGGTGGTCACACCGCTGCCGAGATCGATCGTGTGATACCAGGTGATTCCGGCTATCGCCGCACGAATCTGCTCGCTGTCCATGGTGCCTCTCACCTTCGCTGCACGCATCGGCGGGCCCGGGCGCCAGCGCCGGCCCGGTGCATCCTGCACGCGTGCACGGCGGCTCGGACGCCGCCCGGCCGCAGGTTGCGCGCAGATCTCACCCGGGCTGGCACTGTAGCACGAGAGGTCCCGCCGGACGCCCCCACCCGATCGATGCTGGGCGTCGCAGGCGTTCCCTCGAACCCGGCGTGCGGGATGACGACGCCGGTTCTCCTTGCCTTGCTGAAGCCGATGAAGGAGTGATACCCGCCGGTGCCGCCGTTGTGCCAGACGATTCTCGCGTTGGCCGTCGCGCCGCGCGTTCGGGTTCGACGTGCTGGCGTGCCCGCGCTGCGGGGGCCGGATGCGGCTGGTCGCGACTTCCCCCGATCACCGTTCGCTCCCGGTTCCACCTGTAGTAGACTCTGCGCACATCATCCTCCCTCCAGGGCTTCTTCACCGGAGATCGCCCTGGAAGCGTCTGCGGCCCTTTTGGGACATGCGTCGGTCCGGCATCGGCGCCGGGCGTGAGGACGTTGGAGCAGGAGGCGTCAATAACGGAGGAGGACCAGTCAGGAATACCAAGCGTTCGTGTTGAACACGTCGCGCACCGCATCGGACACCGGACGTCAACAGGCGTACAGCGGCTGAAGCCAGGAGGGAGGGAATCATGCATCGCACGGCACTCTCTGTGGCGCTGGCCTCGTTGATCCTCATGGGGATGGTCCAGCCGGCGTTCGCACAGAGCGGAGATGGGAACCTTGTCGGGTACGTGAAAGACGAGCAGGGCGGCGTGCTGCCTGGCGTCACGGTGACCGCCAGGGGCGCCGAGTTGATCCGGCCAGTCACCGCGGTAACCGACAACGCCGGGTACTACCGTTTGCTCAACCTGCCACCGGGCACGTACACGGTGACGGCCCAGCTGCCCGGCTTCGCGATCTACAAGCGTGAAGCGATTCTCATGCGTGCCGGCAGCACCTTCAGCGTCGATATCGTCCTGAAGATCGGCGCGCTTACAGAGACCGTGAGCGTGTCGGCGGAGACGCCGATGCTCGACGTGAGCCGCCCGGGCAACGCAATCACGATCGACGGCCAGCTGCTGCGATCGGTGCCGATCACCTCGCGCCGCATCTGGAGCGATGCGATCGACATGACGCCCGGCGTCAACTCGCGCACGGTGGACACCGGCGGCGGCCAGATCGTCTATTACGCGCGCGGCGCCGAAGTGTACAACCACTCGTTCAACGTCGAGGGCGCTCCTGCGTCCGCGTTCGCCGACGGCGCGGCGACCGGGCTGTCGCTGAGCGGCGACTCGATTGCCGACGTCGAAGTCAAGCTCGGTGCCGTCGACGCCTCCTCGCCGAGCACGACCGGCGTCGTGGTGAACATCGTCACCCCGCGCGGCGGCAACCGGATGAAAGGCGCGGCCGGCTTCACCCTCGAGCCGCTCGGATGGAACTGGAACAACGCGAAGGACGATCCCCTCAGAGTGGGCGGCGTGCCGACGCTTCAGCAGGTCTACCAGCTCGACGGGTCGCTCGGCGGCCCGATAAAGCGCGACAACATCTGGTTCTTCGGCACGGCGCGCGTCGCGCGCCTGGTCAACGGCGTCAGCCGCACCGACCAGGAGATCGCCAATCTCAAGGCCCTCAAACCCGGCTTCGAACCGTTCAACAACAACTCGCGAAGCTTTCAACCCTACCTGAAGATCACCTCGCAGCTCACCGCTCGGCACGAGCTCTCGGGCATCTACCAGTACGACCGGCAGCGGAACAACTCCGACCGCGAGCTCGACGCCCAACGCCTCAATTACAGCGGCTACGGCGGCTCGTTGTTCATGGCGAGGATGAACTCCGTCTGGACCAACCGCCTGTCGTCCTCGCTGCTGGTGTCCTGGAACAACAAGAGCCGTGAGAACAGCGACACCTGGAAAGATCTCAACGGATCCGGGCCGGCGGTGGTGGTCCACAAGAGCACGTACATCTCGTCCGGGCGTCCCGTCGGGTCGGGCGGGATTGCCAACATGAACAATCAGCAGAGCATCAACCTGGCGCCCGCCTCGCAGCTCACGCTGCGGGCCGACCTGACCTACTTCCGCGAGGGGTGGCTCGGCTCGCACGAGTTCAAGACGGGCTTCTGGGCCGCGCCGCGCAGCCGCTACGACATCACCAACGTCTACCAGAACGACGGCTTCGTGCTCGAAGAGGTCCGCCTCGCCGACCCGAACAACCTGAGCTCGGCGTTGATTCCCTTCCATCGCCGCTACCGGACGCCCATCACGCTGCAGACGCGGGCGGCTCGTGCCAGCGACATCGCCTTCTACCTTCAGGACTCCTGGAAGCCATCGACGCGACTGACGACGACGGCCGGGGTACGCGTCGATGTGGTCCGGCGAACGAACGCGCTGTTCGACGTCACGACGATGAAGAGCACCGAGGTTGGGCCGCGCGCCGGTGCGTCCTATCTAATCACGGCGGACGCCCGCAACATCATCCGCGCGAGCTACAGCCGCGTGACCGAGATCGTGAACGGTCGCGACACCCTGTCGGGCGGCGCGGCACCGGGTTCCACGATCACCGACCTGTACGACGCCAACGGTGACGGCATCTGGGAGATTCAGACGATCACGCCTCCGGTCACCCGGGCGTTGGCCGAGCTCGAGAACGACCCGAACCTGCACCAGCCGTACATCGACGAGTTCGTGCTCGGTTATCGCCGCCAGTTCCCGGGACAAATCTCGCTCGACGTCTCCGGCAACCGGCGCTATATCCGCGACACTCCCGCCCAGATCGAGCTGAATGGGTTCTGGCCCGATGGCCCCGGCCAGCCGTTCAAGGGTTTTGGGCGCGTCGATCCCACCCGCGGGACCTTCTATCAGCAGACCAACAACACCTGGAGCCACTATGTCGTGACGTCGATCGACGCGGTCGTCGCGAAAAACCTGTCGCGCGGCGTCCAGCTCATGGCGACCTTCAGCCGGCAATGGCAGCACCTCGATGGCGACTGGAACGCGTACGACCCGGCTCGGTTCATCCAACCGGACGCGTTCGCCAACAACCGGGAGATTCCAAGAACGGCCGGCAACAACGAGTCGAACTCGCTCGATGGCAGCGGCAGCCCCGCCACCGCCTCCTGGCGCCCGTTCACGTTCCGACTGGCCGGTCAGTACCTCGCCCCCTGGCGGCTGACGATCGCCGGCAGCTACTTGATCAGCGCCGGAGACTACTCCGGGCCGATCCTGATCAGGATTTCCGCCGCCGATCCAGTCTACGGACCCCAGAGCTTCAAGCTGCCAACCGGATCCAACGTCGGCAACCCGCTTGCCACGACGATTCGCTTCAAGTACGCGACGCGTGGCGAAGGACAGATCCACAACCAGACGGTCAAGGCGCTGCAGTTCAAGATTGGCCGTCGCTTCAGGCTGGGGCCGCAGGAGGTGGAGGTGGCGGCGAACGTCTTCAACGTGATGAACGCCAGCAGCTTCCAGCAGTGGGGGGGCGGCGCCAACCGTGAGTATTCGTCGAGCGAGTACCTCCGGCGCTTCAATCGCCAGCCGCCGCGCGCCATCCAGCTGACGATCGTCGATCGGTTCTGAACGATGTGCGAATCGGGTCGGACTGGTTTCCTGCGACTCGATGACGTGGAGGGTGCACGAAACCAGTCCGCCCCCCGGCGGTCCTGTGGGATCCGGCTTCAGCCGAATTTCGCATTTGGGCGCACCCGCCAGGCAGGAACCGGGGATTTGACGTAATCTTATCGGTCGTACTGTTGAGGCCGCCGCGTCGGCGGGGCCGCCGCCGCGGACCCCGAACGGCCAACTGCAATGGCAGTCCCCTTTGCCTTCGCGTTCACGCCATCGTCGCCGCAGACAGCGGCGACACACCGGGTGACGGCGGATTGGAGCGCCGGAAGCCCAGGGACCGGCGGCGGCGAGGATGGGCCTGGCCGAGGGGCAGGGGCTCACTCCCCTCGGGCGGCCTTGCGCACGGCGTTGCAGCAGTACATCGCGCGCCTGCGTGAGGAGCAGCTGAGTATCCAGAACGCTCGTAACTACCCGGGAGTCGGTGGCGTCGAAGGCAGAGCCGGCGCAAGGGGCGGGTCCACCGCGGTATCATCGGATCGATGACCCCGCCCGGTTACCGACTCGGCGAAGAGATCGCCAACCGCATCACGCACGGCGTGGGCGCCCTGCTGGCCATCGCCGGCTCGGCGGTCCTCGTCGTGCTTGCGGCGCTGCGCGGCACCGCATGGCACATCGTCGGCTGCGCCGTGTTCGGCGGGTCGCTCGTCGTCTTGTACACCGCCTCGACGCTCTACCACAGCATCACGCACATCCGGGCCCGCTCGGTCCTGCAGGTCCTCGATCACTCCGCCATCTACTTCCTGATTGCCGGCACCTACACGCCGTTCATGCTGGTCACGCTGCGCGGGCCGTGGGGATGGTCGCTGTTCGGTGTCGTCTGGGGGGCGGCCGTCGCCGGCATCTCGCTCGGGACCGCGGTCGGCCGGCGCCTGCGCATCCTGCGCGTGGCCCTCTACATCATCATGGGGTGGGTGGGGGTGGTGGCCTTGCGCCCGCTGGTGGCCACCCTCGGCATGACGGGCACGGGCCTGGTGCTGGCCGGCGGCGTCGCTTACACGACGGGCGTCGCGTTCTACGCGTCGAAGCGCCTCCCCTACAGCCACGCCATCTGGCACCTCTTCGTGCTCGCCGGCAGCGCCCTGCACTACGTGGCGGTGCTGGTGTACGTGGTGCCGTGACAAGGCGGGTCTGAAGGGCCGAGCAAGCTCGGCCCCTACGAGCATCCGACGTGGCGGGTCTGCAGACCCGCCCTCCTGCCCGAACGGCGAGGTCCGCTGCGACGCGATGCGGTACGCCCACGTCATACTCGGGCCCGGCTCGATCCTGCCCGCCCCGCATCAACGCGGAGAGCCAAGGCGCTCGTCGATGCAATGGCGGCTCCTCCGAGAGCAGCCGTTCACGAGGTCCGCGCGTACTACCTGCTTCCCGCTGCGTGGGAAGAGACACCTGCGATCACACGGCGGGTGTAAGCTTCGCCCCGCACTGCATGCAGAAGGCAGCAGCCCCCACGGTCGATGCGCCGCACTGCGGGCAGAAACGGGCTGGGGCAGTGGCTGGCGGCGGCGGAGCAGCTTCAGCCGGCAGTCGGTCGGCATCTGCCGCCGGGGGAGATGGAGCGGACACGGACTCCGGGGCGGCTGTCGCCGCCTTTTCGGCTGCGTCTTCCGCCTTGATCTTCTCGATGTCGGCCCTCCGTTCGGCGATCGCCGCTTCTTCTGCCGCAATCTGGCGCTCGACGCCGTCAATCTGGTCCACCAGTGCCTGCAGGGGCGTGGCGATCAACGTGCCGCCGCGCAGCATCTCGACCGCGTGTGTCCCGATGTCGAGCGTGATCTGCTGAATCTGCGACTTGCACTGTGCGATCTTCCGTTCACACTCGCCGATCTGGCCGTTGATCTTCTGGATCCGCACGAACTGATCCACTTCCTTCTTGCCCCGGTCCACCGCCCCGCCAACCGCCTTCGTTACGCGATCGAGGAACGACATCGGCGTTCTCCTTCCGCTTCTGGTCGCCGCTCGCGACCTCCGCCATCATCGCTGGAGCGCGAGCCGGCCGTCTTTCATGACAATGTGCAGAATCGTCTGCCCTCCGAGCGCGACTTCCACGCGATCGGCCACGACCGTCTGCTCGCCCGCCTGAACCACCACCTTGTAGATCCCCGGCGGCAGTTTTTCAACGCCTGCACCCGCCTCGCTGCTGGTCACCTGTTTGCCGCTCGCGTCGAACACCGAGTACGGGAACTTCTCGATCGCGGCGATCATCAGGGCCTGTCCAAGCGCTTCGCCGGTCGCGGCGGGGTAGAAGCGCCCACCGGTCGACTCGGCAAACCCGGCGAGCTGGGCCTGCGCCTTCTGCCCGGTCAACGTAAAGCCGACGATGTTCAGCCTGATGTCTTCCCCGGACGCCTTCAGGGCCGCGGCCGCCTTGGCCATGTCGCCCTTGCAGCTCTCCTCTCCGTCGGTGATGACGATGACCGTGCCACCGCCCGCCGCTTTCAGATCGGCCGGCGCCTGGAGCACCGAGTAGACGAGCGGCGTCTCGCCCTTCGGTTTCACCGCCCTCGCCGCGGTCAGGATCGCCTCTCGGTCAATCTGTTCGATCGGCACGACCAGCTCGCTGTCCGAGCAGGTCCTGGGCGAACGTGATGATTCGCGGTGCCCGTACAGGCGAAGGCCGACGTTGTAGTCGTCGGGCAGCTTTGCCAGCATGCCGTGGAGCACGTCGAGCGCGGTGCTCCAGCGCGTCTTCTTGCCGAGCGGCGTCTTCATCGACCCGGACACGTCCAGTACGATCTCGAGGTTGTTCGGCCGCTTCCCCCCGAGATCGCTCACCACTACTAGTTCGCCCATCGTCGGCGGGACGAACCGGAGGCAGAGCGAGTTCGACTTGCCGGCCGAATCCGTGCCCTTCACCTCCACGGCCAGCGGGGCCGGCTTCACGCCGGCGGGCAAGGTCACCGTGAGGCTCGCCTGCCCCTGCTGCGTGACTGCGACCGAGGCCGGCTGGAACCGATGCGTGAGTCCCTGGAGCCCCGGCGACGCGGTCAGCGACAGGTTGACCGTTCCCTTGTACCCCTGGTTGGAGAGGATCTTCAGCGGATAGACGTAGGTGCGGCCGGGCACGACGTCCCGTTCGACCATTCTCGTGTCGGTCGTGATGACGAATTCGCCGAGCCGCGCCGAGCAGGGCAGGTTGTCGGGGTTGAACCCTACCGCCAGTTCCCGCGCGATCAGCAGGTCGTATCCCGTCGTCCCCGCCATGTCCACGTCGTAGCCGCCGTAGATGATCAGGCCGCGGCCGTAGTGCGCGTAGATCTGCGAGAACCCGAAGACGTTGTTGATGTTCTGCACCGCCATATGACCGCACCAGTGCGGATCCCACTCAGTGACGGTGTTCGTGTCACCGATCTCGTTCCTGTACTCGTCACGATCGGTCAGCCACGCCTCCAGGTCGATGAAGCCGGGCCGGCCCGGCCGACCGTGCGCCATCGAGTTTTCCTCGAGGAACTGCATGATGTCCGATGGGGCGCCGTGCGGCCCCGGGTTGTTCGTCTTCAGCCGGTACGGCAGCCAGCTGTAGTCCGGTCCGTTCGAGCACTTGTCGGCATCGTGAATGATCAGTTTGTGGCCTTCGCCAACCCAGGCGACGAGCGCCCGCTTGAACGACGCCGGCAGCTGCGTGTCGGGCGCCTGCTCCTCTTCGCAGACCTGTTCCATCACCACCGTGTCGTACGCGTCCTTGCCCGAGAGCATCCACGGACGCACCCGCTTCGGCACGACGACATCAAATCGCACGCGGTCGAAAATGGCGAGATCCGTGAAGATCCCTGTCCGGCGTTTCTCCTTCTCTTCCTTGATCGTGATGCCCGGGTAGTCATCACGGTCGGTGATTACGAGCACTTTGCGGCTCTCCGGGCCCGTCTGCGGCGGCGTGCTGGCCGTGCACGCCAGCATCGCGGCCGCCTGCACGGGGACGGTGGCCGCCCCGGCCTGAGCGGCCGGCCCAAGGACTTCCGGGTGGCGTGCGACGAGCGAGCTGTAGCCGTCGCGCTGCGCCTCGTGCACCTTGATTTCAGCGAGTGAGAACCTCGCCTTGTCGTTGTGGTTCTGCAGGAGGCGCACCTTGATGTAGCGGGCCTCCACCGGCGGGAACTGCAGCGTCGCTTCCTCCTTGTCCTCCAGCGTTCCTGCGCCGGCCTTGGCGAATCCGGCTGCGGGCCCTTCCATCGAGGTCCAGACTTCGATGTCACGCGGAGCGAGTCGGCTGACGAACGTAACCGCGTTGACCAGCGCGGTGTCCCGGCCGTAGAAGGAAAGCACGATCTCCTTCGGATCCGGCGTGTCGTCGCTGTCCCAGTACGTGTCCGTGTCGCCATCGATCACGTCCTGCAGATGGTCGTCGTTGGGCTTGACGCCGGCAGCGCTCTCGACGTGGCCGCCCCATTCGAGCGCCGCGACGTCGCCATCGAACTTCGGCACCGGGACTGTCGTTCCCGTCGCTTCCGCCGGCGTGCCCCCGGAACCAGGTGTCGCAACGGTTCCCGGCGTGGAGCCCGGCGTTCCGCTGCCGGGTGTTGACGCATTCGGCTGCCCGGACACCGGGGTCGCGCTGCCCGGGCCGAGCCGGCTCCACCATCCGAGGCGGAAGCCGGCCACGGCGATGCCGAGCAGGACGATGGCTGCAAGCGCAACGATCGCGATCTTCTTCATCATTGTTTCCCGCTACGCGCCGACGAACTTGATGTTGCCGCTGGCCTTCAGCGTGAGGCCGAACGCCAGCGCCTGGGTCTCACCGCCGCGCAGGCGAGCAAAAAGTACCCGCCGCCGGCTGTCACTTATCCGAGTTCCACGGAAACCTTGCCGAACGGCTCCCAGCAGTTCGAATAGGACGGCGAGTTTCGCACGGCTTGTCCAGCGTCTTCATCTTCAGCCGCCACCCGTTGGCGGCGGTCATGTCCCACTCGAAGCGGCCGATGATTTGCGTGACGGGCATGTTGATCGGCTGGCAGCTCACCGGATCGTTGTGCGCGTGATCCTACGCGTCCGCGAAGCGGCACCCTGTATGGCCGGCTTCGCCGTGGGCCTCCGGTGTGGGTCCACGCGCTCAGTATCGATGCCCGCTCGCGCTTGTCAAGCGGTTCTGCACAGCGGTTCTGCACGGCGGTTCTGCACGGCGGTCCGGCGAAGGTGAATGAGAACGCCGCGAGACGATTCATTTCACGCACGTTCCGGTGCCGCTGTCGGTGAAGGTGCCGCCGCGCACCGGAATGAAGTGCCAATCGGGTCAGGCTGAAAAAGGGGCCAGACCCCGGTACAATTGCGTCCCATGAATCTCGCAGTAGAGACACAGGGTCTGACGCGTGACTTCGGCAGCGTTCGCGCCGTCGATGGCATCCATCTCGCCGTGCCGATCGGCAGCTTCTACGGCTTTCTGGGACCGAACGGCGCCGGCAAGTCCACGACGATACGGTGCCTGACCGGCTTGCTTCGTCCGACCGCCGGAACGATGCGCATTCTGGGCATGGATCCGGCAGCGGACCCGGTCGCCATCAAGCGGCGAATCGGTGTCGTACCCGAAGATCTCGCACTGTTCGAGCGACTCACGGCGCAGGAAACCCTGACCTTCGTCGCCCAGGTACACGGACTCGAAGCCGCCACCGCTCGGAGCCGCTCCGCCGACCTGCTCGATGTCATGGATCTGAATTCTGCGGGGACGATGCTCGTCACGGATTTCTCGCATGGCATGCGGAAGAAGCTGTCGCTTGCCGCGGCGCTGCTCCCGGCCCCGCGCCTGCTGTTCCTCGACGAGCCGTTCGAAGGAATCGACGCGGTCGTTTCACGGCAGATCAAGGATCTGCTCCTCTCGTTCGTCGCGCGCGGCGGAACAATCTTCCTGACGTCCCACATCCTGGAAATCGTGGAGAGACTCTCGACGCACATCGGCGTCATCGCGAAAGGCCGGATGGTCGCACAGGGCCCGATCGGTGAGCTGCGATCGGGAAGCGACGGCGGCAAGAGCCTCGAAGATCTCTTCATCAGCCTGGTCGGTGGCGAGACACGAACGCACGCGGCGTTGGACTGGGTGTAGCGATGATCCGAACCCTGCGCGCGTTCGCCTGGCTGCGGTGGCGGGTGCTCGTCAACTCGCTCCAGAAGGCCGGCTCGCGGGATGCCCTCGAGCGCTTCTCGATTGCCGCCGAACAGCTGTGGCCGATCGTCGCCGGCGTGCTGATGATCCCCTCCGCGCTCGCGGCGGCAGTGGCAGGCACGGCCGCCGGGTATGTCCTGGCGCACGGCCAGACCGCTTCGCAGATCTTCGAAGCGTGCCGTTACCTGCTGTTCGCGGTTGCCGTGCTCAGCATCGTGGGACCGCTGGTGCTGCCCGCCGCGGATCGAACGAACCCCACGCGCTTGCTCCTCCTGCCCATTTCGCGTGGCACCCTGTACGTCGCGCAGTCGAGCTCTGCGTTCGGAGATCCGTGGGTGGTGCTGATGCTGGCGCTGGTCATCGGCATCCCGGTCGGCCTGCTGGCAGGCGGAGCACTCGGCGCCGCCGCGGTGGCCCTGTCGTCGGGGGCGCTGCTCGTGGCGGCGATTGTCGGGCTCTCTTCGCTCGCCACCAGTCTGCTGCACCTCGCGGTCCGCGATAGACGGCGGGCCCAGCTCCTGGCACTGCTCTTCATCCTGATGATCCCGATGTGGGGCCTCATGCCGGGCGTGATCGGACAGTTCCGTCACACGGCGCGCCAGGAAGGACGGCAGGCCGGACGCGCCCCCCTCGCGCCCAGGTGGCTCGCTGCGGCCGGCGAGCGTACCCTCGCGCTCGTCCCCACGGAACTCTACGCGACCTCGACGCGTGCGGCGGCGCGAGGCGACGCGCCGGGCGCCGCCACGCCTCTCGGCGTGCTCGCCGTGAGCGCGCTGCTGCTGCACGGCCTCGGGATACTGGCCTTCGGCCGCGTCCTCGATTCGCCCGACTCGACGGGCGCACGGCGTGCGATGCCGATGCGGGCGGCCTGGGGCCGCACGCTGCCGGGGCTCTCATCTGCTGCATCCGCGGTTGCGCTGGCGCAGGTGCGGCTCGTGCTCCGCAGCGCGAGAGGACTGTCGGTCATCCTGTCACCGCTCGTCATGACCGCCATCGTCGGCCTGGTCATGTGGATGAACCGGGGGAACCTGAACTTCGGAACGTTGTCGCTGCAGGGTGGCCTCCCCCTCGCGACGTTCGGCTCGCTCACCAGCCTGACCTCGATTTTTCCGATTTCCCTCAATCAGTTCGCCGCCGACGGCGCGGGCCTCACGCTGGCGCTGCTGTCACCGCTGACGGATCGTGATTACCTGACTGGCAAGGCGGTCGGCTTTGCCCTCATCGCGGGACCACTGGCGCTGTTCTGCCTCGTGGCAGCCTTCGTCGCGTTCCCCGG
>Ga0315279_10002047_pt1 | contig 31462 bp, 37 predicted proteins | sample YL17G06_20_MG_FD_203694 | JGI IMG/M metagenome (GOLD analysis project Ga0315279, IMG submission 203694) | Sediment microbial communities from Yellowstone Lake, YNP, Wyoming, USA - YL17G06_20 | ecosystem: Environmental > Aquatic > Freshwater > Lake > Sediment | place: USA: Wyoming | collected...
TCGCTTTGTAGGCTCTCCGAGTGGACGAGGAAAAGCCCCCCCGCCTGGCTCCCCACGAGCATCCCTTCCCCGATGTTCATGAGAGAGGTAGTGTCGATGCAAGCGCGGTCCCCGCTCCCGACTGGCTTAACCTCTTTCACTTTGGCGACTACAAGTTCCAGCTGAAGGGGAACAATTTGTAAGCTAAGTTTGACTTCTGGAGTTCGGGTGATAAGTATCGGCATTTTTTTCATAAAGTTGCAGACCTTTTTTATCTCGTTGGACCAGGATTCTCCAGTTTCTCTAGCACTACGGCCAATGTTGTACCCGATTTCGCTAGCATTACGACCAGTTTCGACTCCAGTTTTTTTAGCACCAAGGCCAGTTTTGTACCAAGCTTCTTTGGCACCAAGGACAATCCCCGCTGCCCCAACCTCAAGGGTCTCAACGGCGACCTTTGCCTCCTCAGCATCTTTCACCTCTGCAAGGATTTTCACAGGTTTGCCTTGCAGTTCCGCTATGATGTTTTCAAGTGGGATGATTTTCCAGTCTGGCGCTGATATAATCAAAAAATCTGCTGATCCAGCAGCTAAAAACGAAGCTTGCTTCATTTCTTTATTCTTCACAAGTTGGTATATTTCACTGGGCTGAAGTCGCATAACTGTTGGCGTGCCCACAAAGACGGATGCACGCTCCATTTCTTTATCCGTCACGTCAATATGTACTGCGACTTGCTTCCCTTCACTCTTGAACTTCTCTATATCCTTGATAACAGAATCAATCTTGTTTGAACTTTCCATTTCCAGAACAACTATGTTGGCCCCACTAACGGACTCGCTGGTGGCGATGGCGATTGCGCCCATCTTAAGAACATTCGGAACATCTGAAGGCTTGACGACCACAACGTCTGCGTTGCACTCTATGGCAGATGAGACAAAACTCCGCCTGCTTTGCCAGGGCTCCCTTTGGTCTGCCCTGACCCAAACGAGCTTGTGCAAAACCTCACCTTTTCAATTCTTGCATCGCTTGCTTCACGGTGGCCTTCTCGTGTACGATCTTCGCCAGCGCTTTGATCATGGCTGTCGGGTCCTTGTGCTGGAATATGTTGCGTCCTATTGAGGTCCCTATGGCGCCCACCTGCAGGGCGTCTGATGCCATCTGTAGCACATCCTCTGTGGTGTCCATCTTCGGTCCGCCCGCGATCACTATCGGAACCGGGCAGCCCCTCACCACCTTCTCGAAAGTCTTGGGATCACCAGTGTAGACGGTCTTCACGATGTCAACGCCAAGCTCCGCGCCGACCCTGGCCGCGTGCGCCACGAGCTCCGGGTCGTGCTGGTCCTTAATCTTCGGACCGCGCGGGTACATCATGGCGAGGAGAGGCATCCCCCAGTTGGCGCATGACTCCGCCACGTCGCCGAGCATCCGCAGCTGGTCATGTTCGTTGGAAGACCCCACGTTTATTTGAACGGAAACGGCGTCGGCCCCCAGGGATATCGCCTCCTCGACGCTGGCGATTGGGACTTTGGCGTTCGGGTCAGGCCCAAGGACAGTGCTCCCGGAGAGGTGGATTATCAAGCCTATGTCCTTACCGTATCCCCTGTGGCCCGCCCTCACTATCCCCTTGTGGAGCACGACGGCGTTCGCCCCGCCCTCGGCAACCTTGTTTATGATGGCGGCCATGTCCTCAAGTCCCGCTATCGGCCCCATTGAAAGGCCGTGGTCCATCGGCACTATGACCGTCCGCCTGCTCTTTCTGTTGATTATGCGTTCGAGCCTTACCCTCTTTCCGACTTCTGACATCTGCACCACCCTGAGATAGGTTACGCCCCGTTAAAAAGCAAACGCTGGAAACCCGGACGCTCGATTTTTGGCCCGCAGTGAGAAACGCTAAAAGACGACGCCCACAAGTTGTGAGTGGTCAGATGATTGAGAAGGTGCCTTTAGCCAAGCTTCTTGGGATACCCAAGGTCAGGGAGGTTCTCACAAGGATGTACGAGCGCCATTTGTTTTCCGAGATCCAGCGGGCGGGAAAAGTCCCGGCCCACGTCGGCATAATCCTCGACGGGAACCGCAGGTTTGCAGAGGAGAAGGGCATGACAGGAGCCAGTGGGCATCTGTTCGGGGCGGAGAAGCTGGACGAGGCCTTGGGCTGGTGCCAGGAGCTCGGGATCAAGCACGTCACAGTCTACGCCTTTTCAAAAGAGAACTTCCAGAGGTCGCCGAAGGAGGTCGAGACCCTGATGGGACTTTTCGTGAAGAAGTTCAAGGAAGCCTCGATGAACGAGAGGGTCCACAAGTACAGGATCAGGCTGAGGGCGCTGGGGGACATGGATTCCCTGCCCGAGTCCGTGAAAAAGTCCATCCAGGAGGCGGAGGATGCGACCAAGGGATACGACGGCTACACCCTCAACATAGCGATATCATACGGCGGGCGGGACGAGATCACCCAAGCGATCCAGAAGATATGCGAGCAGGTCCAGAAGGGGCAGCTGACGCCGGGCAGCGTGGACGAGAAGACGATAGAGAAGTACCTGTACACGACAGGTCTCCCCGACCCGGACCTCATAATCAGGACCAGCGGGGAGGAGAGGCTGAGCGGGTTCCTCCTATGGCAGTCGGCATACTCCGAGCTATACTTCTGCGAGGCGAACTGGCCGGCTTTCACGAAGCTGGACTTCCTCAGGAGCATCAGGGTTTATCAGGACAGGCAGAGGAGATTTGGGAAGTGATGGGGTGAAGGCGGAAATAGCGGTGATTGGAGGCTCGGGCGTCTACTCAATGGCGACATTGAAAGGCGCCAGCACGATTTCCGTGAAAACTCCCTACGGGCAATCACCGGAGATCCTGGTCGGAAAGCTCGGTGGGCGGAACGTTGCATTTCTCCCAAGGCACGGAAAAGGCCACACGGTTCCCCCTCACCTGGTCAACTACCGCGCCAACATCTGGGCTCTCCACAAGCTCGGAGTCAAGCGCATACTGGCCACCACGGCTTCCGGGACTTTGAACCCGCAGATCAGGCCGGGGGAGCTCGCCCTGCTCACCCAGTTCATAGATCTCACAAAGACCCGCCCATCGACTTTCTACGATGGGAAGAAGGCGGGGGTCGTTCACATTGACGTTTCAGAGCCATACTGCCTGGAACTCCGCCAGGTGCTCTCAAAAACCGCCAAAGATCTGAGGGTAAAGCTCCACCCGAGCACGACATACGCGTGCATGGAAGGCCCACGTTTCGAGACGGCCGCCGAGATAAAGGCGCTGAAGACGCTCGGCTGCGACATGGTAGGGATGACGAACGTCCCGGAGTGCGTGCTGGCGAGGGAGATGGAGATATGTTACGCGGCCGTTGGGATAGCGACCAACTGGGCGGCGGGCATTTCAAAGGTCAAGCTGACTCACGCAGACGTGATAGAGAAGATGAAAAGCAGCATCGGCAACGTCCAGAAGCTTTTCCTCGAGGCGATTTCTCGGATTCCAGAAAAAAGGAAATGCAAGTGTGATTGTGCCCTGGAAGGGGCAGTTGTCAAGGTCTAGTCATCCGAGGACGTCTCTTCCTCTTCCTCGTAGACTTCAGGCGGCTCCGCCTCGTACGGCCGATCCACGGATTGTTTCTTTTTCTTCTTCTTTTCGACTATGACAGGCACGGCCCCCTTGTCCTGGCCCTTCTCGCTGATCTTGTATACGGACGGTTTCTTCACCTTGCTCTTGTACTTACACCTGGGGCAGACGAGCCTGGTAGAGCGCCCGACCTTTTCAGGGACGAGCAGCGAGCCGCACTTTGGACAGAATTCCATCATTCACCCGTATGAACGAGTTTGAAGGCGGGGGTGCTTATATAGGTTATTGATTCCAACTTTCCGCCATATTCATAAGCCAGCCAAAACAGGGTGAATGGGTGAAACTGCGTACATGATACTGGGCTGCGGCGACGTCGGGTTCTCCGTGGCCAGCATGCTGAAGGAACGAGGGGCAGACATCGCAGTGGTGGACAGGGACCCCAAGACAGTTGAAAGGCTCGGGAAGATGGGATACCAGGCATTTCTGGGCGATTTCAGCGTCTCGGATGTCCTGAAGGGAGCCGGTTTCGAGAAGGCAGAGATGATTCTTGTGCTTTTGCGGAACTTCGACTCCACACAGACGGCCCTGGGTTCCATAAACAAGCTGAGGGAGGAACTGAAGGTCGACCCGGTCGTCGTGGTCAGGGTTTCAGACGAGGCAGAAGTCATGGAGGCGAAGAGGCTGGGAGCGAGCGATGCACTGCCAACTTACCAGCTGCTCGCCAAGTTCGCCGTCGGAAAGCTTGAGGAGCTGAAGATGATGGCGAAGGAAAAGAAGCTCCGGACGCTTCTTCTCCAAAGGGAATCTCCAAAGAAGATGGCGATAGTTCTGCAGACGAACCCAGACCCGGACAGCATAGCCAGCGGGGTCGCATTGAAGCTCTACGCCAAGGGGTTCGGGTTTGACGCGGATCTGATCTATGACGGAATAGTCGGCCACCCACAGAACAAGGCCCTGCTGAACCTCCTCGGCCTGCAGATGTATGAGGCCAGCAGCGTCAAGTTCGGAGACTATCGAACATTTGCGCTCGTAGACGTCGCGACGTCCGCCTACTGTTCCCTTCCCGCAGACCTCGCCCCGACCATAATCATTGACCATCACACTGTTCCATCCGGGGAGGTGAAGGCGCTATTCTACGATATCACTCAGGTGGGCGCGGCTTCTACTCTCCTCACAAACTACCTGAGGTACGGAGCGATAGAGGTCGACAGGGCCACGGCCACGGCGCTTGCTGTCGGCATCCTCACTGACACACTTTACTTCACCCGCGGGGTCACCCCTCTTGACCTGGAGGCTTTCGAGTACCTGACCACGCTCGCGGACAAGGACATCCTCAGGACCCTCTTCTCCCCGATATTCACCGCGGACGCCCTCGACATCATGGTCAAGTCGGTCAAGGCCGCGAAGATCAACGGCAATTACCTGACCTCGTACATCGGAGACGTGAAGGACAGGGACCTGATAGCCCTGGCCGCCGACTTCCTCCTCAACAGGGAGGGCGTGAGCACCTCATTGATTTACGGGGTGGTCGGGGACAACGTCTACGTCTCTGCCAGGACGAAGGACGTGACCATCCACATCGGGCAGACGCTGAAGAAGGCATACTCTCAGATGGGCTCGGCAGGGGGCCACCCGAGCATGGCCGGGGCCACCATCCCGCTGTCATTCTTCAAGGTTCCGAGGGAGAAACTCAAAAAAGAGGTCGAACGTTCGGTCAGGGACAGGTTCCTCGAGGCTGTCGGGGTGCTCAAGCCCAAGAAGCCGAGGAAGCCGAAGAAAAAGTAGAGCTCATGGCGCAATTTCAGGAGAGCCTCAGAGGTCTGCTTTCGGAGGAAGAATTCTCAGCGCTGCCAAAGGGATTCGAGAGGATAGGCCACGTTGCCGTGATTTTCCTGCCTCCGGAGCTGGTCGGAAAAAAAGAAGTGATCGCGCAGAAGCTTCTCGAGGTTGGAGGGGTGAGGACGGTGGCTCTCCGGGAAGGGCCTGTCGAGGGAAGGGTGAGAAAGCCGACGGTGAAAGTTATCGCCGGAGACCCCACGACCGAGACAACACATCTCGAGCACGGTTGTTTTTTCAAGATGGACGTGGTCAAGGTGATGTTCTCCACCGGCAACGTCCATGAGCGAGGACGTCTGCCAAAGCTCGTCCGCAGGGGAGAAGTTGTTGTCGACATGTTTGCTGGCATAGGACAGTTCAGCATCCCGATAGCGAAGCTCGCGGAGCCCAGCAGGGTCTATGCCGTTGAGCTCAACCCTGTGGCTTTCGGGTACCTGGTGGAGAACGTGAGGATCAACAAGGTGGGCCATGTCGTGACGCCAATCCTGGGAGACTGTGAGAAGGTCTCTCCACGTGGCGTGGCGGACAGAGTGGTGATGGGGCTTCTGCACGTGACCCACAGATATCTTCCTCTGGCGCTGGAAGTCTTGAAGCCCAGTGGAGGGGTGATCCACTACCATGAGACCGTTCCTTCGAAGATCAAGTTCGAGAGGCCCGTCGCGAGAATCATGGAAGCTGCGGGCGGGCGCGAAGTCGAGATATTGGGAAGGCGCGCCGTCAAGCGCTACGCCCCCGGGGTAGACCACGTGGTGGTTGACGCCAAGATCGGGCCGGCTTAGCAAGACTTTTTCCATTTCATTGTGAGTATGGCTGGGCGACAGCATGCAGGAACCCACTCCAAAGGAGATACTCAAACTCCGCGCCGTGGCGGATTACCTCTTCGAGCGCGGGGTCGGGAAGAAGCTTTTCGCTGATGGGATCAAAATCGTGAGGACCAAGGGCAGAATCCGGCAGGTTTGGCTGAACGGCGAGATCCTGTGCTCTGTGCGGGCTTCGGACGGCTTCATAGTGCTCAACAGGAACGGGGCGGAAATCTTGCACGCGGCTATCAAGCCCCCGCGGCTGAGAGTGGTGGTTGAAAGTGGTGCCGCGCCATTCGTTTCAAACGGGAAAACGGTATTCGCGAAGCACGTGGTCGCAGCTGACCCGGAGATAAGGCCGGCGGAGGAGGTCCTGGTAGTTGATCCGGAAGACAGGCTGCTCGCGAGCGGCAGGGCGCTGCTTTCTGGCCAGGAGATGATGGCGTTCAAGGTCGGAAAGGCGGTGCAGGTCAGGAGGGGATTGAGTGTGGCTGATGAAAGAGCGGGTTAGCCCTGAAGACATTAGAGAAGTCAGAGCGTTGGTCGAGCCGCTCCGGGGGTTCGACTGCGCCAGGACCGCGGAGATGGTCGCGGAGATGTCTGATGAGATGCTGGAAGCTTTTATTTCTACAACGAGGGAAACGGACAGACAAAAGGCGATAAAGAAGATTTGGGACGTGGATGATTGGGTTACGCGGAAGTAGTGAGGAAGACAGCCGCCGTGCTTTCCAAGGCAGGGGCCCCACATGTTGTTGTGGGAGCCTTGGCCGCCGGCTGTCATGGACTCCCGCGCCCCACGAGGGATGTGGACGTGATGGTCGTTGCCAATCCAGGTGAGATGAGAAGGCTGACGGAGCTTGTGCTCGCCGCCGGGTTCGAGAAAGTCAAGAGTGCCCGCCAGCCCGCGTTGGAAGAAAAGTTGGTGGTGGAGTCGGGGGAGGGGTACAGGGTGAACATCTCCCAAACGAAGACGGAGCACGACGTCGAAGCCGTCAAGAGGAGCAAAAAAATCAGCGTGTTCGGCGTGGACATCTGGGTGGTGTCTCCGGAAAACCTAATCCTCCAGAAGTTGGTCCTCGGGAGGCCCGGAGACATAAACGACGCCGTGGCGGTTCTCATAAGGCAGAAGAGAAAGCTGGACGTTGAGTATTTGAACGGCTGGGCGTCAAATTTAAAGGTGTCAGACGAGCTGAGAGAACTGATGGAGAAGGTGGAGTGATGCTTCCAAGGAAGATTGACAAAAGGCAGATGGAGCGGGCGATGAAGCAGATGGGGGTCAAGGTGGACGAGCTGGATGACGTGCGAGAGGTCGTGATAAAGATGCCTGACAGAGAGATAGTGATTCCGAACGCTCAGGTCATGCGCACGGAGATGAGCGGGCAGAGGAGCTACCAGGTGAGCGGGCAGGAGTTCGAGCGGAAGCTTGAGCCAGAAATCTCAGAAGAAGACGTGAAACTCGTCGCGGAGCAAACTGGCGCAAGCCAGGAGGCGGCAGCGCAGGCCCTGAAGGAAACGAATGGCGACATCGCAGCCGCAATACTGAAGCTGAAGAGTTAGTCACTCCATTTGAGCTTACGATTGAGCGCGAGCCTGAGCTTGGTGTAGAGTTTGTTGTCTACTTTCATTTGCTTCCTGTCAATTGCAGAAACGGCGCTTATCCCGAGCAAAGAGTTAGTGAAAAACGCGCCTCGGGACGTGAGGACATCCTTCAGCGTGAACCTTCCCTCCTTGACATTGAGGCCCATCTTTGGAGCGAGGGAAATCAGCGCCTCCCTCGTGACGCCAGGCAGCAGCCCGCACTCGACAGCAGGAGTGCAAAGCGTGTTGCCCTTGACCCAGAAGATGTTGGTGAAGCTCCCCTCCGCCACCTCTCCTTTCTCGTTGAGGAAAATCGCCTCGTCGCACCCCGCTTTTTTGGACTCCCTCCGCGCGAGCATGTTCTCCAAGTAGTTCAGCGATTTCACAGTCAAGATGCGCGAAGATGAGAGTCGCCTAGAAGAAGAGACGTGGGCTCTCATGAGTTCCTTCGTCGGCTCATACTTCCTGGTCACGACAAGCAGGCGCCAGCGGCTGGCCCGCTCGTAAAACTTCAAAGAGCCAGCGGAAAGGAGGCAGACCTTCACGTACGTGTCTTTTATGCCCGACATCGCGACGGCGGCCTCCGTGACTTTCCTGGCCCGCTCCACACCAGGGAACGGGATGCAGAGGAACTTTGCGCCACGCTTCATGCGCTCGATGTGATTTTTAAGTAAAACCGGCGGAGAGCCCTTCCACCTGAAAGTCTCGAACACCCCCTCCGCGTAAAGCAGGGACCTGAGAGGCAGCGCTTCCTCAAGATTTTTCCCGTACTGATAGACGATCTCCTTCATTTCACCGCCCCGAGTGCCTGCATCATCGCCTTCGCCTTCACCAGAGTCTCCTCGTACTCCTGTTCGGGCACAGAGCCCCAGGTTATTCCTCCGCCCGTCCAGAAGTTGCCGATGCCACGGGAGGCGGCAAGGACGCGGATGGCCACGCTGAGAGTGAAGTCCCCGTTTGGCATGAAAAGGCATGTTGCCCCGCAGTAAGGCCCGCGGAGGTGTGGCTCAAGCTCGTCGATTATCTCCATCGCTCTCACCTTGGGAGCCCCCGTTACAGAGCCCGGCGGGAAAGTGTTCTGGATTATATCTTTCACAGTGGTCCCGTCCCGAAGTTTTCCCTCCACCTCAGACACCATCTGGTACAATGTTGTGTAATGTTCTATTTCAAAGAGACTGTTCACCCGGACGCTGCCAGACCTGCAGACCCGGCTCAGGTCGTTCCTCATCAGGTCTACGATCATCAGGTTCTCGGCCCTCTCCTTCCCGCTTTCGAGCAGCTCCTTCCTGAGCCTTTTGTCTGCTTTCGCGTCTTTCCCCCTCCTTCGTGTACCCTTTATCGGTCGCGTCACAAGCTTGCTCCCGGTCTTCCGCAGGAAAAGCTCCATGGAGCCGCTCAGGAGCTGGAACTCCCCGAAGTCGAGGCAGCAGGAGAAGGGCGTGGGCTGTGCATGGTAAAGCTTTGGCAGGAATTGTTCGGGCGGCATCTCAAATGGGACCTCGAAGCGCTGCGAGAGGTTGGCTTGGTAGATGTCCCCCTTCGCGATGTAGTGGCGGGCCTTCTCGACCATTTGAACAAAGCCAGCCTTGGTCATGTTCGAGCGGAGCAGACTTTTGGTGTGAACGTTCGCAGTTCCAGCGGAGCCAAGCCATCTGTCCAGTCTTTCCCTGTGCAGCTCGTCCTTTTCAAAAAACATGAACGAGGCGTCCGGCAACTTCAGACCATTTTTCTTCCGACTTGGCTTGAAGCCCTGCAGCAGGGACCAGAAGAGCTCGTAGCCAAAGTAGCCCACAGCGTAATAACCTTGGTCGACGGTTTTTTCGAGCAGGGCCATAGGGTCTTTGACTTTGGCCAGGTGCTTCCCGGTTTGTAGAAATGAATTCCCCCCCAGAATGCGGAGAGACATGTTCGGGTTCTCAAAGACAAGTGCCGACTCCTTCGGTGTCCAGCCCCTCCCAGAGCTGAGAAGAACCGCGCCCCCTGGCTGAGTCTTTTCAGTCAGACCAATCACCTCTACCACAACAACCTGACGGCATAAATCTGGGCCCGGCGCTCACCGCTTCAGCAGGAAGACAATGAAAGAGACGAGCGATAGCAGGAGCAGGAGTGGGGACGTCACGAAGTAGAACCCGTCGCTGTGGTAGACATAAATCAGCCACGATGGTATCTGCGAGAGATCAACATACTTCCCGACGACGGGCAGCAGCACCAGGGCTGCGCCTATGAGAATGAGAGCTATGCCGAGCCAAGTCAGCGGTTCCATCCTGCCAACCTAGAGTATTTCGCTGTCGTCGACGTGTCCGCCGCAGTACTTCCTGGCGTAGATGCCGAGAGACTTCATCGCGGCTTCCATCCGGTCGCGCCCGATTCCCGGGGCGTTCCAGAGGACAAACAGCACTTTGGATGTTTCGTGGGATATCTTGCCGAACTTTGTGTCGCCCAGGGTGTATGCCGAGAGTGTCTTTGTGTCGTCCCTCAGGATTACCTCTCCGACATTCGTGACGAGCTTTCTCCCGTCGATGAGCTCAACCGTCTCCGGCGTCTCCGCAAGGCAGGTCCTCGGCTCTCCCTTGATCTTTATCACGTCGTAGACCCCCGCGGATATCCAGTGCTCCACCGTGACCAGCAGACTGCAGTCGACTATGTTGTTTATGGACGGGAACCTGTCGTCGAGGGCCCTCTTGAGAAGGAACTCCTGTGGCGGGCGGAAGCTGGACGGGTCGGCGCCCATGAGATTGAAGAAGGACCTGTAAGCCTTGGCCTCCGGTATCTCGAGAGTGTTCGTCTTGCCATACTTGGTCCTCAGCTCCTGGAACACCTCCCTCTTTCTCTCCACCAGCCCCTCCACCGTCTGTTCAGGGGTCACACCGCTGACTGACAGGTATCCGGCGATGAACTCCGGGTACTTTTCCTTAACCTTCGGGTCAAGTTTCATCTAAATCCTCCCAGGTTATTCTGTCCAAGTTCTTTTTAACCTTCTCCCCGAACTCTTGTGGTGAGCAACTTGAAGCCACTCTCCCAGAGGTTTTACGAGCGAAGCCCAGAGCAGGTGGCAAAGGAGCTGTTGGGCAAGTTCCTGTTGCACAGGTCTCCCGAGGGCACCACCAGCGGGACTATAGTGGAGACAGAGGCCTACTTCGGGAAGAGGGATCCGGCCTCAAGGGCATCGCGCAAGCGCACCAGGCTGAACGAGCTCATGTGGTGGAGAGGGGGGGTGGCGTTCATCTACATGGTGCACCACAACTGGATGTTCAACGTCACGGCAGAGAGGGAGGGGATTCCGGGGGCAGTCTTAATCAGAGCTTTGGAGCCGTTGGGAGGCGTTGAGCTGATGAAGAAACGAAGGGGGTTGGATGAACTTCGTCTGCTGGCTTCCGGCCCAGGCAGGCTGACGCAGGCGATGGGGATAACCTATGGGCACCACAAGATAGACCTCACAAAGTCCCGCGCGCTCACGGTCGTTGAAGGTTCTCCGTCAAAGTTCAAGATATCGCGCTCGAACAGGATTGGCGTCAGCGCTGACCTGAAGAAGGAGCTGCGGTTCTTCATAGAAGGGAACAAGTTCGTGTCCAGATAAGAGCGCCGACGTGCTGGCCATAACCCTCCTTCTGTTTTAAGCGACATTCAGCTAAGCGGGCTACCACCCGCCTCAGGCAGGCGTTCGTAGGCGGAAATTTGCCCTTGCATCCCGCGCGACGGCCGTTTCATCCCCTTTGACCCGACCTCAGCGTTTCCGCATCCTCGCACACAGGCCGAGGGGTGTCGTTTCTGTTCCGTCGTTCCGGCCTCTCAGCCGGTCCCTTTCGGGTTTGCGGTCCTGCCAGATGGGAGGAGTTTCCTCAGGCTTTCGCCCGACGGTCGCCCACCAGCTCGCCGGCAGTTATATGTCGGTTCTTTAAGTTTAAGAGAGTTAGGATGTTAACCTTACTTCCTTTTTAAATGATTGCAGACAAAGTTTCAAAATCAAAAGCTGTGTTTGCACAACCATTCTTTGTCAGCGGGACCGTCTGACCAGCCACATTGATGTTGCCTAGTATTTTTCTCCCCAACTTCATCTCTTCGCCGCAAGCAACGCCTACAACGCCTCCATAATGTTTGGCCTTCAAAATTTCGGGGATGCAGGAGCCGCCAGGCAGAATATAAACGTCATAACCTTTCGTCTCGGCAAAAGACACAGCCCTGCTAATCAAGCAGTCTTCTGAACAGTGCGCGCAAACATAGGACGGGATATCCTTGTCAAAAACCGCCTTGCAGCGACTGTCCATGTACTTCCTGGAACAGTGCGGCAGAAACAGTGCCCTCTTTCCCGTTTTAACAAATTTTTCTCTCTCCAATCGATTTTTGGCTTCCAAGGAGATATAGTCTCGAAGAAGAAGAACAGCATCGGAAAAACTGAGGCCAGTTACCTCTTGAATCCTGAACTTTTTGATGATATCCTGCGTGGCCCCGCCGATTTTATTGTGTATGCTCATCTGATAACCGGCCCTAGCAATCTCGGTAAAGAAATGACGCGGCATCCCCGAAAAGTCAAACATGAATTTGTAAGACATTGAATACATAACAAATGGCAAACTTTTAAAGTTATTCCTCAGGTTCTCCCCCGACGGTCGCCCACCAGCTCGTCTGCAATGAAATCTTGTGTAAAAGCGTTGACACAGGCATTTCTCAATACTTCCGATAGACCACGTTAATCAGCGCGCTTTGAGCATAACATATGCCGTGAGTATCGTGGACATCAGGAACAGCATTTGTCCGGCAAGGTACCCAAAAGGAATTATTGCACAGAATATGATGCCCGAGATTAGCGTCAGGATCCCTGCGCCCCTCGTCGCTTTCTCAACGCCAGTCTTTTCTTTCAACCGGTAAAGAGCGACTCCCAGCAGGATCAAGAACACGCCGGTTATCTCAAGCCATACTACGCCCGCAATGCCAAGCAAATTCCAGAAGGAGAAACCCTGGAAAATCAGGCTCACGGAAGTTACAGCGCCGCCGTTTAACCAAAGTATGATGCTCGCGGCCAACCCGCCCGCCATCGCAACCATCCCGAATATGCCAGTCGCGAGCAAGAACTTGTTTTTGTGCTGTTTCCAGAACCCGAACATGCCTACCGAGAGGAGCGCGACGCCCGCCGCCATGGCTATGCCGCTCCCAAAGTCTATGTGGCTTCCGGCGAACGCGTAGTCTATTAGAGACACCCAAAGCATTGTTACTGCCACAATTTCTGCTATGGCGCTCAACATGCAGAATATCGCGCCCACGCTGCCGAATTTCACCATGTCGTTTGACATTCGGCCCTCGGTGAGAATGAAGCGTGGAGATATAAAAATAACAGTGTAGCACACGTTTTATTGGAAGCATGGACAGAGAACTGCTGCACAGGAGCGACGAGTTCCTGATCAGGCTGGACGCGGGAAAGTATGCGTATGTGAAGTACCACGTCAGCGGGGGCGCCATGTACATAGATTCAACTTTTGTCCCGGACGAGTACCGCGGCCAAGGCCTGGCGGAAACTTTGGTCAAGGCAGCTTTGAATTACGCGGCGGAGAACAAACTCAAGGTAGTCCCAGTTTGCAGCTACGCCAAGCGATATATTGAGAAGCACCCAGAACACCGAAATTTGCTATAGACGTTTGGCTTGATTTTTCAATTCGCGCTGAGGGACGGCTCTCGGCACAGTTCTCATCGCTTGGCCCCCAGCAGCCCATAAAAGTTACTTCCTCAGCGCAGGCGCATCCCCTGCCAGCACCTGCTCGTCGACCCTTCCCGCGAACCTCGCCCACCCCTGGCAGTAGGCGCACGGGATGAACTCCTCCAAGTCACCTGGCGCGCGGAAGAACCGATGGTTGTGTTGGCAGGTGTAGAGATCCATTGCGCTGGAACTCGCGCCGTTTTGCATTTCTCCCGCCGAACCTTTAGGAGGCGGTGCTTTTAAAGAAGAAAAATTCCACGGCTTTGCACGTAAAATGTAGTCGAACAGGTCAAGAAAGACGAAGGTTAAGGCCTAAGCAGTCCCACCGTGGAGAACCCGCCCCAACTCCTAGTGCAAAGTCTGTTGCCTGGACGGTGCGCATCCAAGCGGGCCCGCCCAAAGTCCCGATGCCACCACCCAGTCGGCACAAGGTCACTTTTTACAGGTTTCACATTCAAACAAATGTTGGTATTGCCAATTACGTTCCTTGACCGTGGCAGCATCGGCATCAGAGGAATTGGTGGCATCACGAACAGCGGTGGCTGCATAAACAGCAGCAGCGATGGCATGACTAGGAACATGTGCAGTCGCCAACGCTTGACCTGCGGCACGGGCAGCAGAACGAGCCGCATCATCCTCTTCGACTTCACGCGCAGCCGCATGAGCCGCGAGTGCAACATTACGTACATCAGCCATCTTGAACACGCCCGTTTGTGCCCACGCACGTGCCGCTTCGATAGCTTTTCGAGGACGATTATCTTCTGGACATCTTTCTTCAAAATATGGTAATACGCGCTCGGCACAGTCAGCCGCCCAGATTGCTAATTTTCTATGGTTAGTTCTGCTCGCAAGCTCTGCAATCGGCTTGTCCATCCTCGTTTTTACCATTTTTGGTTTTTTCATGGTATTACATTCCTAATTTAATTGCCATTTGTATTGTGAGGAGAAGAACCTATTTCTAATTGTCTTCTACCCCCATGTCTTTCCTCGGCCTTGTTGAGGCATAATGGGCAAACTTTCAACTAATCCCACAGACCAGCCCGGGGAGCTGCTTCTCGTGAGTGCCCCAGCCCATCGTCCGAAGGTAGCCCGTTTAAGCCCAAAAGCAAAACAATTTCGGTGCTCATGAAGAAATTTTGCTACCGCTGTGGCGCCCTTGAGGCAAGCGCAGGCCCGCTGATACAGGGCCTTTGCCAGCGCTGCTTTCTAGGGGATGTACGTCTCCTCCAGGCCCCAAAAGAGATCCAAGTCACCATCTGCAAAGGATGCAATGCATATCAGATCGGGAATCAGTGGCACTCGTCCGCAGAGGGAGAGTCTGTCGAAGACATCATCAAAAAAACGGCGCTCTCCAGCATCAAGATCATCCGGCTTTCAGAGTCAGGCACGCAGCTGCTCAGTCCCCAGGTCGCCCGGGACGTCAAGGTCACGGTAAAGCCAGACATGAAAGGAGGTCTTGTGAAAATTCTGGTGAACGGTAAAGCGCACGAGCTCCAGACCAAGCCGAAGACAGACGAGGCCAGCGCGAAGCTGAGCCTGGTTTACAGGTTCTGCGGCACATGTTACCTGAAGAAGGCAGGGCACTACGAGGCCGTGCTGCAGGTGAGGGGAGAGCTCTCACGGGAGAAGATTTCAAGCATCAAGACCTTGCTCGAACGCTTTTTCAAAGAGACCTGCGGGTCAGAGGACTTCATCGCGGAGGTCAAGGAGCAGCAGGGCGGGCTGGACTTTTACATCAGCTCAGCAATGGTGGGAAGAAAGATGGCCTCGATGCTCAAGGACAAGTTCGGAGCGTACGTAAGCCAGAGCGCGAAGCTCATCGGGCAGACAAAGGACGGAAGGCGGAAGTACAAGGTCACCATTTTGGTAGAGCTTTCCAAAAAATAAAGGCAGATTGCATTTTAAGTAGAAGCACAAATAGCTAAGGGATTAAGATGACGGAACTCACAGGGGCAAAGGCGCTGTTCGAGGCTCTGAAGGCGGAAGGAGTGAAGCACATCTTCGGCATCCCTGGGGGGTCGGTAATCCCCATTTACGACGCCCTTTACGACGAGCACGAGATCCATCACATCCTCACGAGGCATGAGCAGGGGGCCGCCCACGCCGCCGATGGCTTCGCGCGCGCGATAGGGAAGCCGGGCGTCTGTCTGACGACATCCGGTCCCGGGGCCAGCAACTTGGCGACGGGGATCCTGAACGCATACATGGACAGCTCCCCGGTCATCGCGATTTCGGGCCAGGTGACGTCATCGGTCCTCGGCACCGACGCCTTCCAGGAGGCGGACATGCTCAGCATAATGCTTCCGGTCACCAAACACAACTTTATAGTACAGAAGGTTGGGGACCTCCCGAAAACGGTCAGGCTGGCTTTCAAGATTGCTGTGACTGGAAGACCAGGCCCGGTTCACATAGACATCCCGAAGGACATCCAGGTTGGAAAGGCGGAGATGAAGATCCCTGCAGATGTGGAGTACCACAAGACTTTGAAGTTCGACCCGACCCAGTCAGAGATCAGGCGGGCCGTAGAGATGATGGTCCACTCCCGCCAGCCAGTCATCTACGCTGGCGGTGGAGTGGTGTGGTCTGGAGCGTCAGGGGAGCTCGTGCAACTCGCCGAGACACTTGGGGCGCCGGTGGTGACGTCCCTCCTTGGCAAGGGGACGATACCTGAAGACCACCCGCTTTCCTTAGGGATGTTGGGAATGCACGGAAGGATGGTTGCCAACCTTGCGACCACCGAGTGCGACCTCTTGATTGGTATTGGAGTCAGGTTCAGCGACCGCGCGACAGGGGACCTGCGCCACTTTGCATCGAAGGCCAAAATCATTCACATCGACATAGACCCGGTTGAAATCGGGAAGATAGTCAGGGTCGACCTTCCGATAGCGGCGGACGCCAAGAGCGCCATTTCGGCCATCCTCGGTGGCCTCCAGCAGCATGTTCAGCGTGGCCGCACAAGCGAGTGGATCGAGCGCATGAAAAAGCTGCGCGCGGAGCTGGCGCCTTCAATGGACTACGACGACATCCCGATCAAGCCGCAGCGGGCGATAAAGGAGATAATGAAAGCCCTGGACGAGAACGCCATAGTCACCACAGAGGTTGGGCAGTGCCAGATGTGGGCCGCCCATTTCTTACAAATCAAGAAGCCGAGGCACTTCATAAGCTCCGGAGGACTGGGTACGATGGGCTTTGGGTTCCCGGCTTCCATCGGCGCAAAGGTCGCACGTCCAGAGTGCAACGTGGTCAACATAGCCGGGGACGGGAGCTTCCTCATGAACTCCCAAGAGCTTGCAACGGCTGTCGAGAACCACATAAACGTCGTCTCATGCATCTTCAACAACAGGTACCTTGGGATGGTGAAGCAGTGGCAGGACATGTTTTACGAGAAGCGGAGGTCTGCAGTCGACCTTGGCAAAGTCCCGGATTTCGTCAAGCTGGCAGAGGCTTACGGCGCCTGGGGCGACCGCGCGAGCAGGCCGAGCGAGATAGCCCCGAAGCTTCGCGAGGCGCTGAAGAGCGGGAAACCGGCCATTCTCGACATCCCCATAGACCCTGACGAGCACGTCCTCCCGATGGTCCCCGCAGGCGGAAGGCTCGACGAACCCATCCTGACGTAGGTGATGAATTGAAGACAAGAATATTCTCGGTACTTTGTCAAAACATCCCCGGCGTGATGATGAGAATAACCCGTGACTTCACCAGGCGTCAGATAAACTTGGACTCGATAACCGTTGGGATAGAGCCTTCGGGTCTGGCCCGGATAATCCTGATGTTCAAGGCGGACGACCGCATGGCGGAGCTGATGAACAGGGTGCTCTCACGCTCGGAGCCCATCGTGGAGGTCGAGGTGATAGAGCCGGAGAAGAGCGTGACGAGGGAGGTCGCCCTGCTGAAGACGAGGAGGCTCGAGGCGGACGAGCACTGGAAGATTGTGGAGCAGATCGAGCGCGCCGGCGGCAGAATCATAGACTCGAAAGACGGGGCGGTGATAGCCGAAGTGAGCGGTGAGCACGATCACATAGAGCGGCTCGTCAACGCATTGGGCCCGGACATCCTGAAAGAGGTCGCAAGGTCAGGACAGGTCCAGATATCCACAAGCGTCGACTGAAAGGGTTTGCAAAAATGCAGACAGAGAACCTCATACCCATCAGGCCTGGGTTCGGCGGCTTCGACTTCCCGTATGAAAAGGCAGACGTGGTGTTTTTCGGAGCCCCTATGGACGTGACTTCAAGCTACCGTTCGGGGTACAGGTTTGCCCCGGCGAAGATCAGGGAAGCGTCGGCCAACCTTGAGACGTACGTCCAGTCCTCAGGTCTCGATGTATTTGAGAAGCTGAACGTCTCAGACCTCGGAGACCTGATGTTGGTCCCGACCGATGTCGAGGCCAGCGGAAGGGCAATCGCCGCCGTCGTCAGGCAAATCCTCAAGGACAGGAAAATCCCATTCCTGCTGGGGGGCGAGCACACCATAACTTACTTCTCCGCCAAGAGCTTCAAGGACTGCTGCGTGGTGCAGCTGGACGCCCACAGGGACCTCCGAGACGAGTACATGGGGGACAAGGTCTGCCACGCCACCGTGATGAGGCGGCTCCTGGACTTCCTCCCGCCCGAGCGCATCGTGCAGCTCGGGGTCCGCTCCTGCTCAAAGGATGAGGCGGAGTTCCTGGACAGAACCCACATAGCAGCTTACGACTCGGGTCGGCTCATAGAGGATCATGCTGAAGTTGTCAAAGAAGTGAAAGATATTGTCGGGGACGAGGACGTTTACCTGACTGTTGACCTTGATGTGCTCGACCCAGCTTTCGCTCCGGGAGTGGCCACACCTGAGCCTGGCGGGCCGTCAACTTTCCAGATTCTGAAGCTCCTGAGAGAACTCGGGGAGCTAAACATTGTCGGCTGCGATGTCGTGGAGCTGGTGCCTCCGCACGACGACGGGACAACGGCGTTCGCGGCTGCAAGGTTGATTTACGAGCTTCTCGCTGCGTTTTCCAAAAAATCAAGATAAAAATTCTTGCCCCTTCTCCACGACCATCCGTGTCGGCAGGGAAATCTTCGCGCGCGCCCTTTTGACGGCTTCCTTCGCCAGCGTCGCAAAATCCTTTGTGACTTTGATCGTCATGAGCTTCTGTCCGGCGTTCACGCGCGCCGCCATCCCTATCGGCCTGCCGAAGGCGTGCCTCATACCGTCCGAGACCCTGTCGGCCCCGGCGCCCATCGCCATTGGGTTCTCCCTGAGGACCTGGTGTGGGTAGACCCTGAGCTTGAAATAATAGTTGTCCTTTCCAGCCTGAGTCTCGAGCATGCGGTTGGCCGCGACCCTCGCCGCTTCCAGAGCATTGTGCCTGATCTGTCCGGTTTCCAAAGAGATCAAGGAGAGCTCGATCGGGAAATCCCCATTCGGATTGCCCATGTCGAAGAAGGTCACGCGTACTTCCGGCGCCCCCTTCACGAACTCCTTCCGCGAATATGCGGGTCCGCTGAAGTACCTGTATGCTTTGGCTGGTCTCAACGGCATCTAATCCCCTCAAAGTTAGACTTTGCTCATATATTTGGCTGCTGTTGGCCGCCGCTCGGCCTTCAGATGTGCAGCTCCACGATGTCTTTGTCGGCGAGGACGTAGTCCTTCCTGACCTGCTGGCCGAAAAACCTAGTGGAGCCCCACACTCGCGCAAACTTCAATCCATGCTCGAAGTCCTTGTGGACCGCCTTGGCGACGTCGAGCACAGTGGACCCCTTTGGGAGGACCAGAGGCCTCTTTGACGGCTCCTCGTCCGTCCGCTTCGTGTAGACGCGGATAAGGCCCAGCCCAGAGTAAATTTTGTTTTTCAATCCCTCCGGTTCGATGTCTGTGACGACTATCGGAAAGCTTTCTCCGAACTCGCGCCTCAGTGATTCTATCCTGCCGCCCGCGTTTTTCATGTCCGATTTTGTGATGATGAAAAAGGCCTGGCGGTAAACGGATGTCTTGTCCAGAATCTCCTCGAATTCGTCAGCGGTTGTGGGCTCCTCGACTATCACGAAGGCGTTGTGGATGCGATGGTCCTGAAACATCCGCTTTATTTCCTCCTCCCCCCCTTCCACAAGCTCAGCTCCTTTTATCTCCACCCCTCCGGATGGTCTGAGCTCGATTGATATCGCGGGGGGGCGCTTGTTCAGCTTGACCCCGGCAGTCTCCAGTTCCTCTTTCAGTGTTTTTGCCTGCTTGATTGTGTCTGAAGAGGCGTCTATCACGAGAGCTATGGCGTCCGCATTTCTTGCCGCGCTGAGTGGTTGCGCTCCGAGGCCCTTCCCGTAGCTTGATCCCTCGACGATTGCAGGGATTTCAACCAGCTGAATCGGCACGTCTTCAAACTTCATCATTCCAGGTATTGGCTCGGTGGTGGTGAACGGATGGGCGGCAACCACAGGTTTAGCCGAGGTGAGCTTCCTCAGCAGGGATGATTTCCCAGAGTTCGGCATGCCGACGAGGGCCACCTGGGCCGCCCCCTCCTTCTTTACCGCAAACGGCTGCCCGCCTCCGCGGCCTGTTCTGCGCGCCCGTTTTTCTTCAAGTTCCTGGCGCAGCTTTGCGAGGCGACGCTTCAGCATCATCAAAAGTTTTTCAGTACCCTTGTGTTTCGGGCAGGTTCTGATGAGCTCCTCCGTGGCCAAGATCTTCTCCTCAATCGTGCGGGCCTGGAGGTATTTCTGCTCGGCCTTGAAGTACTGCGGCGACAGATTCGCTGGCAAGTTCCACCGAGTAGCCTTGTATCTGGTAAAATAACAGTTTTTGCGTGGCTCCACTCTGGAGATATGGCTACTTTCAGTAAACAATCTTAAATACAGGAGACGCCATAGTTAGAGTTGGCGGGGATGGAAACTCGCAGAGGAGGCCGAACTGAAGCCTAAGGGCAACAGGGGGCCGTGTAAAAACCCGGGCGAAAAACCGGGGAATGACGCGGATAACCTCCGGGGAGTTCGGAGGAAAGGCATCGACTGCGGGCAAAAGACCCTAACATGAAAAGACAGCGAACGAGCGAAGTGGTCGAGATTCGTCAGCTCGTTGGGAGAGTAAGGGAAGGGTCGAAATCCCCGCCATTTTTGTTTTAATTGCGGAATCCGATGCGGCGCTTTTTCAAACGGGTTTCAGAAAAACTTTTTGAGTTGGTCTGGCTTCGGTTCAATCGACCGTGGTTTTTCCGCCAAGCCAATCGCGGTCTTGACGTCTTTCAGCCCGCCGCCCGTCACCTCGACCACGACCACGTCCGAGCGGTCGATCACTCCGTCTTCCAGCAGCCTCTTCAGACCGGCAAGCCCGGCCGCTCCCGATGGCTCCGCGAAGATCCCCTCCCGCCTCGCCAGCATTTTTTCGGCTTCCAATATTCCCTCGTCGCCAACTGCCTCTGCGGTTCCTCCGGAGGTTCTGATTGAGGAGATAGCAGTGTCTGCGTCCCACGGGTAAGGGTCTATCAGCCCGCCGGCCACGGTCTTCGGGTTCGGCCAGGTTTTTATTTTTTCTGGAGGAATGTTTTTCTTGAAAGCGTTCACGAGCGGCGCGCTGCCTTTCGCCTGGATTGCCACCATCCTCGGCACTTCTTTGACAAACCCGAGCCGCTCAAACTCGAAGTACCCCTTTGCGCACCCGGAGAGCAGAGTCCCGGCCCCGGTTGGAACTATCACCCAGTCAGGCGCTTTCCACCCGAGCTGTCCGCAAACCTCGTAAGAAATCGTCTTTGCGCCCTCCCAGTGGTATGGGTTGAAGGCCCCTGCGCTCGGGATTGGATGCCACCCAAACTTCTTCCACGACTCCAGCATCATCTCATATGTGGGGTCTCCTTTCTCTTTCCCTGCGACTTTCACCACTTTGGCCCCGTGCATGGAAAGCTGGGCAATCTTGCTCTCGGGGGCGTGCGCTGGCACAAAAGCGTAGCATTTGATCCCGGCCTTTGCAGAGTAGGCCGCCAGAGATATCGCCGCGTTCCCGCTCGATGCAGTCACCACAGCTTTAGCCCTGAACTCTGCAGCTTTCGATACCCCGACGCTCATCATCCTGTCCTTGAAAGAACTGGTCGGGTTGCGCGTCTCATCCTTCAGATACAGATGTTTCAAGCCCAGCGCAGCCGCAATGTTTTTTGCTTCGAGCAGGGGGGTGCTCCCCTCGCCCAGGCTCGTCACGTTTTTCAGATCAGACAGCGGCAGCAGCGCGGAGTACTTCCAGATCCCCGTGCCACGCTCGAGCTTCCGCTTGTCGATCTTTCCAGAAATCCTGTCATAATCATAAACCACCTCTATTTTTCCGCTGCACTTCTCGCAGACGTACAGGCCCTTCTTTGGCGGATGCTCATGCCCGCACCTTAAACACTTGAGCTTCAAGCTTGCACCAGCCCGCAAACTATGTGATTACCTTGAGGCGCTCGAAAATGTCCTTAAGGGCCTCGGTGTGGTCTGCGGACACGTCGACCCCGCGCGGGTACTTTATCGCGTAGATTACCTTGGACTTCATTACTGTGGAAAGGACCACTCCCAGCGTTCCAAGAATCAACCTGACAACCGCCGTCCCACCGGTGTAGTTGACAATCACCTCGTCCTCCTTCGGGTTGAGCTTGTTCAGGATGTCTCCGAGGCACTCTCCGACGGCGGATGGATCAAAAACATCGCAGGTCTTGAAAACAATCTCTACTCCCGCCTTCTCTGCGGCCTCCCTGATTACCTGCTCGTTGCTTTTGACGTAGTTCAGGTCCTTTGCCACATGCTTGAGCTGGTACTCGGAGCAGATCACATAAGACACATCCGGCTTTTCCCGCTCGAACACAAGGATTACCGTGGTCGGAACTTCACCCAATCCCTGGATTGCGACCTTCATTTTACTCAACCATTTTTTTCTCGTGTAGGTAAAAAAGGCTACCTATTGCAAACCAAGCGCCGTTTCAGAGTTCAGGAAACCGAGCGCCTCAGTTATGTTTTAAACGGGGGAGGAGAAGGGATTTAGACGGAATATGTGGGAGATAATCCTGTTGGCTCTGTTGGCTTTGGTGGCGGTCCTTCTGGCAGCCCTGCTCTTCAAGGAAGGGGGCATCGGCGAGCGGAGGAAGCTCAAGGCAGAAAAGGCCGCGCTCAAGGACGAAATCCAGAGGTTGCGGGTCAGCAGGGTGAAGCGCCAGCCTGGGGCCCAACCGACAGACGATGTCTTCGAGTTTGCGAGGGATCTTGAGAGCCTCAGGGGAGCGATAGCCGGTTCGAAAATCTGCCACCGCACCTTGCGCAGGAAGTACGGGCTGTCCCCAGGCCCAGACCTGTTCGAGGCCATACTGAAGCGCCCGAAGATGAGTTCATCCATGAAGAACAGGCTCGCCGACGAGTTCCTTGTTGGAGAGGTCGGCAGGTCGATGATGAGAAGCTTGATTACAGGCGCCACGATAGAAAAGGCTGCCAGCGATGCGGGCGTTCCCCTTATGATAGCCAACGGGCAGATAACGAGGCTCAGAACTCTCAGTTACATCGACTCTTCGCTCAGGCCAACGGCGATGGGACGCAGGGCGCTCGGTTAGCCCAGCACCCGCTCGGCCGCCTTCTTGACCTTGTCAGCCTGCTTCTGGTCAGCGACCACTCGGAGCAGATATCTTGGGGCCTGTCTTCGCTTCAGGGCCGTGGCTATCGGGGAAACGTCGGAAAGGAGACTGAGCCCATCGTCGGAGAGCACGGGCACTTCTACCTTGTCAAGCCTGGGTTCCGAAATCAAAATATCCACCATGGGGGCGTCAAGGATCACATAGCCCCTCTCCACGCCGGCCTCGTCCGCAATCTCGTTCTGAATTTTTTTCACCTGACTCCACCTGCCGAAGCGTTTGAGGTACTTGCTTTTCTCGGTCTTCGTGAGCTCCCGCCTGTCCTCTATGTATACGGGTTTGAAGAGCAGGCGGCACTTTATCCTGAAAACCATGTCTGCCGGGTACCCGCTCATCGCGTCGAGTCCTTCCATCAGCTGGGAGTCGTTCATGAGGTAAAAGTTGGAGCTGTTGATTGGCCCACGCATGTCCAGGGCCCTGTCGACGGCGTTCGCCAGCATCATCTCCGCAACTCTCACGGTGTGATGGAAGTAAACGGAGCTGTACATGAGTGACCTCGCCGTGAGAAGACCCTCCACGGCCTCCACTCCCTTGCTGAGAACGGCTACTCGCCCCTTGTGGATGATCAGCGTGTGCATGAGCCTGTCCATGTCAACCATCCCCAAGGCCACGCCAGTGTAGAGGGAGTCCCTGAGAAGGTAGTCCATCTGGTCCACGTCGATCTCGCCGTGGAGGAGTTCTCCGAGGTAGCGCTTTCTGTGTCTGCCGAGAAGCAAGTTTGAGACATCAATTGCAGAGACTCTCCACCGCTTCAGGACACCGCTGGCGTTCTGCACCCCAAGTTTTTTCAGTTTTTTTCTTTCGTCCTCACTGCATATGTTGAGTTTTCCCTGCAGGATGCTGCCGGTGATGTTCATGTGGTCCTCTCCGAGGTAGTCGGTCATCAGGTACTCCAAAGTGTGCGAGTATGGGGCGTGTCCGACGTCGTGGAGGACGGCCGAAGCCTGGAGCAGGTTTTTCTCGTCTTGGTTGAGCCCAAGCTCGTTTGCTATTTGTCCGGCCAGGTAGGCCGTGCCGATGGAGTGCTCGAACCTTGAGTGGTTGGCGCCAGGGAAAGCCATGTAAGCCAGACCCAGCTGGCGGATTCCCCTGAGGCGCTGGAGTTCCGGGGTGTCCATGAGATCCAGGACTAGGCCACCCACCCTCATGCTCCCGTGAACCGGGTCGTGTACGGTTTTCTCCCCGCGCAGATGAATCACCTCACCTCACCGTCTGATTCAATTGGTAAAAAGCCATTACTCCCAGAACCTGCGGGTGCGGGCGTAGGTCCTTTCCGCCCGCAGTATTTCCCTGTAAAGGTCATCGCCCTCTCTCCTTTTTGCAAGAATTCTGCCCGCTGTCCTCGGCCCGATGCCTCTGCCGGCAAGGACAACCGCCGCCTTTTTCCCATAAGTCAGGATGAGGTCCGCCGCTTTGGACGCCTGCTCTAAAAGTTTCTTCTCTTCATCCGTCAGCTTCTTGTCCGCGGCTTTCTTTTGGATGGCGGCGAGGGCTTTCCTGTGCTCGAAAGGTAAGACCGTCACAAGCCTGGCCCCGCAATTTCCGCACTTCACCGAGTCGGAAAGCCGCTTCACCTTAGTGTGGGCCGTCCACTTGTTGCAGTTCATGCAGTGGAGCCTCAACCCGTGTTCGTCCAGCCTCGATTTCACCACGGCCAAGATTTCCCTTTCAGCCCGCTTCGGGGTGACAAGTTCCCCGCCAGATAGTTCGTCGAGGATTGGCCAGGCCAGGATGGTGGGCCCCTCCTTGCAGCTCATCTGCAGGATTTTGATTTTGCCAGAGCGAATCTGGCCCAGAATTTCCACCGTCACGGGGACATCAAGCTTCTCCAGCATGGTCTCCCGGAGGGTCTCCGTGTAAATGGGTGTGCCCTCGAATGTCCTAATCAGCCGCCGCAGATTGATACCGTTGAGGTCTGCGCCCCTCCTGATTGCACCGAACCTCTTGGCGACGTGCACAAGGCGCCACTGAAACATCGAGCTGTTTTTGAGCGTGAGGTCCAGAACCGATCCGAGGTAAGCCGGCGAGATTGTTTTTAGCGCCTCCTCTACCCACTCCGGCCTCGCATCCCCCGGGAATCTTAGAGCTATCCTGTAGGGGTCGACTTTCACGGCAACGCTCGAGCCCAGCCTGGCGGAAAGCACGGTCCCCAGAGTCCAGCCCAACGTGTTGTTAACAAGGCTGCCGAAGCACGAGTGCACGACGACGAAATCCCCGCTCGACTCAATCAGCACGAGCTCTTTCGTTGGGGTTTGTGCCCCGCTCTGTGCAAACTCCTCAATTTCATCCACGAACCAGCCAGCCGCTTCCCGTGAGAGGGGGTAGCTCTGTGCGAGTTCACCAACGATCTCCTCCTTCTTCCGTCCAGCCTTCAATCCCCTCTCGACCTCCTTCCTCACGGAGCCCACCTCCCGCGCGATTTCAGAAGGCACGGGAATCAGCTCACCATCCCAAGCAGGGATAGCTCCAACTGGGTCGTCGGATTTTTCAACCAGAATGTTGGTCCGCTCGTGGTCGATTTCTATTATTCTCCAGGTCTCCCCCTTGCAGATGAACGTCACCCCGGGCTCTGCATACGATGCCACGAACTCCTCATCGAGCGCGGCAATCGACTTCCTGGACGCCAGGTCCTGGATGTGGTAACGTTTGGAATCGGGTATCATGGAGAGGTTCGTGAAGTAGTACTCGATCCCGGCCTTCCTCAGCTTGAACCTCCCGTCCCTCTCGAGCATTATCCCCTCCGACTTCAGCTGCGCGAGCACGGAGTTCACGTCGTCTTTTCCAAGGCTTCTGAATGGGTGAGCCCGCCTCAGGATTCTCATTGCTTCATCTACGGTCGCGCCCCCCTTGTCCACGCAGAGCCCGGCCAGCTGGTGGGCCAGAACGTCAAGGGCCATCTCGTGCATCTTTCCCACCTCAAGCTCGCCTGCCATCGTCTTCCTTGCAATCACGGCCGCCTCGGCGATGTCGTCAGGAGAAGTCGCGATGATCAGACCTTTTGAGAGCCCGCCGGCCCTATGTCCGGAGCGCCCGACCCTCTGGACGAGACGGACCACCTGGCGCGGGGACATGTACTGTAGGACCAGGTCAACCGCCCCTATGTCTATCCCGAGTTCCATGGATGAGGTGCATATCAAAGCCTTCGTCTGTCCGTCCCTGAACTTCCTTTCGGCCTCGATGCGCACGTCCCTTGCAAGGGAGCCGTGGTGTACTCCCACCGGCAGTGTTTCGTCAAGGAGCCTGAGCCTCGAACCCAGCATCTCGGCAGTTTCCCTGGTGTTGACGAAGGCCAGGACCCGCGCGTGTTTCATCACAAGGTCCCTGAACCTCCGGAGCCTGGCCGCCAAAGTAAAGTCAGCGTAAATCCGTTCGGCTAGCTCGGCGTCATCGCGCGTAGGCATGGGGCTCTCGACGCTCACCTTCAGCTCCTTCTCCATGGAAACATCCGTGATTTCGATTTCTCGGCCGACCCCCGCCAGAAAGAAGGCGATGTCTCCGACGGAGCCCACGGTTGCGGACAACCCTATCCTCTGGAACTCCCCCGCCAGCTCCACGAGCCGCTCCAGACCGACCGCGAGCTGGACGCCCCGCTTGTCCCCAGCGAGCTCGTGAACTTCATCCACTACGACCCACTGGACTGACCTGAGGTGCTCGCGCATCCGCTTCCCGGGCAAAATAGCCTGGAGGGTCTCCGGGGTCGTTATCAGCATGTCAGGCGGTTGCAAAGCCTGTTTTTGACGTTCGCGAACTGGGGTGTCGCCGTGCCGGATGGAAATTTTTATCCCAAGCTTCTTTCCCCATCCTTCCAGACGGCTCAGCATGTCGCGGTTGAGCGCCCTGAGAGGAGCGATGTAGATAATTTTGATTCCTTTCGGCTGCTCGTTGGAGAGGTAGCGGCTGAAGACTGGGAGGAGCGCGGTCTCGGTCTTCCCGGTGCCGGTCGGAGCTATCAGAAGGAGGTTTTTTCCGGAGAGGATGGCAGGGATTGCCGCCTCCTGAGGTTTCGTCGGAGTGTGGAGCCCGAACTCTTCAAGAGCCGCCCGCACCGGTTCCGCAAGGAGTTTGAAGGCGCCCATGGTGACCCAGATTAAACTCTTATTTCCTTGCAGTAATTATAGAGACACGTGAAAAGCAAAGGATGTACCCTCAAGCTGCCGGAGGAGCTGAGGTCAAGCCTCCAGCACCCCCTGGGCAAGCTGTTCAGGAGCACGCGGGAGGCGCTCGCTGAGGTGAGAGAAAGGCCCCCACGCCTGATTACGGTTGGGGACAGGGTGACGGCGGAATTTCTTCTGGCAGGTGTCGAGCCGGACTTGGCAATTGTGGACATGCAGGTGATGCGGTCCCCGATAGGTGAGAAAATAAAAAATGCCGTCGAGTCTTTCAAGGCAAAAACCATTCTCGTGAAGAACCCGGCCGGAACGATAACCCCTGAGCTTGTCAAAGCCGTTGAGTTGGCTCATCCCCCTACAAAAATCATAGTGGAGGGCGAGGAGGATCTTGCGGCGTTACCTGCAGTGCTTTCAGCCCCGCTTGGTTCTGTCGTGGTTTACGGGCAGCCCAAGCAGGGTATGGTCGTAGTCAAGGTCACAGAGGCAAAGCGCACGGAATTCTCAGAACTCCTCAAAAAATTTAAGGAGTAACCCCAGGGAGCGATAGAGAAGCGTATCTGGCATTGAACATCTGCTTTTATTCGGAGTGGTTTAAGAGAAAGGGGATTGGATGAAGGTCGAAATCACGGAAAAGACGGAAAACCCGATGCTCAAGAGGACCGAGCTGAAGTTCTTCGTGGACCATGAAAAGGCTCCGACTCCGAATCGGTTGGAGGTCCGGGCCCAGCTCGCATCGCAGCTTGGGGCTCCGGAGGACCTTATCGTGATAGAAAAAATCGCGAGCCTCCACGGGAAGCAGGTGGCGTCCGGGATAGCGAGGGTTTACAGCTCGAAGGAGCAGCTCGACGTGATAGAACTCGATTACTTCTTGAAGCGTGGCATGCCGAAAGAAGAGAAGAAAGAGGAAAAAGCGGCCGAGGCGCCGAAGAAGGAGGAGAAACCAAAGGAAGAGAAGAAAGCTCCGGAGGAGAAGAAGGAAAAGAAAGCGGAGGCGCCGAAGAAGGAGGAGAAGGCGCCAGAGAAGCCAGAGGTGAAGAAGGAGGGATGAGATGGGAGAGAAAAAGAAGTCTGTGAAGTATAAGATTTACAAGATTGAGGGGGATTCCGTGAAGAGGCTCCGCCCAACGTGCCCGCGCTGCGGCCCAGGGGTCTTCATGGCCGAGCATGGCAACCGCTCTGCATGCGGAAAGTGCGGATACACAGAGTTCAAAAAGTAATCTCGACTTTTAAGCCAAGAGTTTCGCTTACAGACCTTTCCAGCTCCGCGCGTTTTTTCTCGATATCGTTTTTCGTCTGTTTGAGCTTTTGATCAATCTCTTCAGTCAGCGTTTTCGTCTGATTCAGCCTTGTTTCATTTTGGCTGATGGAGTGCTTGAGTTCAGTGACTTGTTTTAGAACCGAGTGTTTTGAAACTTGAGTCTGGACCTCCAGCTGTTTGTTCAAGAGTTCAAGACGTTTCTTATAATCGCCCAAGGCAGCGGCAAGTTGTTGAGTCCTCTCAAGCTTTTTCCGCCTTTCCCTTTCCTCCAGGTCTATCTTGTGCTCGGAGAGGAGTCTCGACGTTTCTTTCAGCAGTGTTTCGGTGGCCGAAACTTTTTCATCGGATACTATCGTTTCAAGCGGGCTTTCGATGCAGAGGTCGAGTGCTTTTATCAGATCTCGGTCCATTTGATGCTTGCCTGAGGCCACGAGGTTTCCGAGCTTTCTGAGTGGTCTGCTGATTTCGGAAAAAGCGCCGATAACCTCCCCCTCCACCCGGTTTATTTCCAGTTTAGTCTGATTCACTTCCCATACAGAATCCGTGGCGCGTTTGAATTCTTCGCTTGACTCAAGCTGGTTCAGCCTGGCCCTTTCGCTCTTCAGCGTTTCCTCAGCCTCTTTTGTTTGCTCCTCCAGGGATTTTATTTTTTCCTGCATTTTTCCTGTATTCTGGACAGTCTCAACCAGAGACTCCATCTCGGCTAAAATTGGGTCCAGGGACTTGCTTTCGTGGGTAATATCAGCAATGGTCGTGTGAGCCTGCCTGAAAATATCGTGCAGCTCCCGCAAGTACAGCCTGACAGAAGAAAACCTGGAGCCGAAGACGGACCCAACGTAGCGCCCATGGGCGACCATGGCATCTGTGGTGAGGTTGGTCACCCGCGTAAGCCTTTCGTCGAAGCTGGCAAGAGCCGCGTCCGAGAACTCCGGGGCGTCCGTGACTTCGGACAGCCCGCGGGTAATCTTATCTATGAGCAACTTTCTGGCTTCCGTGGCGCTCTTCAACAGCCCAGAGTGGATCACTTCCGTGGGTTCCGCGTCCGCAAGCGCTTTCAGTTCCTCCAGAAGCGTTTCGCGCGCTTTGGCCATCTGGGCGATTAATGCGTTGAGCTTTGGGCCGCCGTTTTCCAGCTTTTCAGCTTTTATTTTTTTCAACCTCTCACGGACATCGGCCATGAGTAACTTTTCAACCACGGGTTCAGGGGGAGGAGGTTTTTTGAAGATTCGCCTAAACATCGTGTCGCCGTAATCAGTTTCGTGGGTTTGCTTAAATCGTCGAGGGGTTTGGGTTTTTGTTTTGTCAAGCGTTGGAAGTTGGTTTTGCAAAATATGGAAAATCAGGCGTTTTCGGTTATCCGTTATGCTTATAAGAGCATAACGATTAAAAAAAGCGGTGTGAATTTGGACTACAAGATGACGGCAGTGGTCGTTGTAATTGCTTGCGTCATAATAGGTGCGATAATCTACGTTGAATACCCGTACCGCACCACTCCAAGTTTGCAGGTCGCCACAACTACAAGTTTGTACGATACCGGCCTGCTGGACGCGATTGAAAATCAATATTCTCAAACTTACGGCGTCAACCTCTACTTCTATTCTGCTGGTACTGGGCAGGCGATTCTGTACGCTAAAAATGGGGACGCCGACATTGTGCTCGTGCATTCGCCGAGCACAGAAAACACCTTCATGCAGACGGACAATGTTGGAGTGGTAAGGAAGATCATAGCGTACAACTTCTTCACTATAGTTGGCCCGGCATCGGACCCAGCGGGGATAGAAAACAAAACCGTAACCGCGGCTTTGACAACAATAAGGGATGCGGGGAGGGCCGGGAACGCGAAGTGGATATCGAGAGGGGACAACTCGGGCACCAACACGAAAGAGTTGAGTCTCTGGTCATCCAAAGCGGGGCTTTCAATCGATAACCTGAGGAGCGAAAATTGGTTCATAGAGTCAGTTCAGGGTATGGGAGCCACGTTGACCATGGCCAACGAGATGCAGGCCTACACACTTTCCGATATTGGGACTTATCTGAAGTACAGCCAGGACGGAACTATAGATTTGGAGCAGTTCAGCGAGAACACGAAAGACCTTCTGAACGTGTACAGTGTGATGGCGATAAACCCGACGTTGCACCCCGAGAACTTCAGCAGAGCGGTTGACTTCATAAGCTATCTGGTTTCAGACGCCGGGCAGAGCTTCATCGGCAATTATGGCGTCAGTGAGTACGGGCGTCCTCTTTTCTACCCGACCGTGAGCATGCTCAAAGAGAACACAGATCCAACTATGGTGGGCTGGATCAGGGACTACGCGTATTTCTGGTACGACAACCAGAAGTGGGAGTGCCCGCCACCGTATCGTGCAGACCAAGACAACCTTTACATGTGATTGAGTGGAGCTACTCGACATCACTTTAAGGTCGCTCCTGATATCTGGGTCGGCGACTTTGTTGGCGATGCTTTGGAGTCTCCCGATAGCGCTTGGCTTGAGCATGCGTGATTTCCGGGGGAAGCGGGTGGTCAAAAGCGTGTTCACGGCCCTAATGGGGATGCCAACCGTGGCGCTCGGTTTGATTTTATACCTGATTTTTTCAAACTCAGGCCCACTGGGCCCGTTGCACCTGCTATTTTCACCAACCGGGATTATCATTGGCGAAGCTTTTCTGATAACTCCGATCATCGTAAGCTTCACATTTAGCGCGCTCGAGAGCGTTGACCCGGAAATCAAAGACCTGGCGCGGACTCTCGGGGCGTCTGAAAGACAAGCTTCGCTAGCGGTCATGAGTGAAGCAAAGAAGGGAACAACGCTTTCCATCGTTGCAGCTTTCAACCGAGCCATAGCTGAACTTGGAGTAGCGTTAATGGTAGGTGGAAATATCCGCGGGTACACGCAGGTGCTGACGACGGCAATTTCCAAAGAAGTGGCGATGGGCGAGATAGCGCTCTGCCTGGAGATGACGGTGGTGTTGCTTGTGATAGTCTTCTCATTGACGATGTTGATAAACCTGCTCAGGAGGGATTAGACATGATCATTGAAGAGTTCAGGAAAG